>Ga0213870_1000788_pt1 | contig 14740 bp, 12 predicted proteins | sample WICALVC2017_Meta_FD_160119 | JGI IMG/M metagenome (GOLD analysis project Ga0213870, IMG submission 160119) | Freshwater microbial communities from subterranean cave lake in Wind Cave National Park, South Dakota, United States - WICALVC2017 | ecosystem: Environmental > Aquatic > Deep subsurface >... | reverse complement strand
TTTGGCCGAAGTCTCCGATGCGAAAGGATTTGTGGGACGGTTTCCGCTTATTCTGCTGGCGTCTATGATTTTATTTTTTGGAGTTTTTCCGTCTCCGTTTATTCGGATCATACAATCTGGCGTGCGTCCGATTGTTGAGAAGATAACAACGATCAATCTCCCTGATACAAACGCCGACGTGGCAGGGGTGAACGTTAGATAACGCTAACATTCCGTGGGTCCCTGATTTTTGCTCTTGACGCATAAGATCGTAATTCCTTCTCGTCCGGTAGGCAGTGGCACAGGAACATGTGCCACACGGAACATGTCCCACACAACGGGACTGGGTGGTTCATCCTGTTTCTTCTCATCGTGGACTCCTTCTTGCTTTATGACCAATCAAATCCACTTATCTTATCCCATTTATTTGTTCGAATTCTCCAGACCATTACAGTTCTTTCTTTAGCTCGAAATTTCTGTTCTTTTGTTATCAGCGTATCAGAATGGACAATGCCGCAGGCCGTATCTTAATCTCAATGGCACAAGAACATGTGCCACACGGAACATGTCCCACACAACGGGACTGGAGTAATTCGGGCGATCCAAACGGCTCTCCGTCAATTTGCAACGGAACCGATCCTTGCGACTGTAGTGTCACATCTGTTTCACGTGAACGGCTTACAGATGGACAAAAATCATAAGCATTCATACCTGCCATGATGGCTGATAAAAACCAAGCTTTTCTGCTTCGGGGAGAAGTGGCAATCAGATTAAACTGTCCATCGCAGGGATCAGCAAATCTTGTCACACTGCCAAAACCCAACAAGCCGACATTTGCGATCATGACGCTTGCAAAGTTGCCATTGATCTGTTCTGAGTGAACATTTATTTTTGGAAACGGGTAGGTCATCAGCAAACGCGGCATTTCCATGAAATAACGCGGCATGAGCCATGCGCCCCGATGATGAGAACGATAATCGGCGATCGTGTGAATCAATTCTGCATCTAAACCTGCCCCCAGCCAAAGTAAGAAAACCGCAACTGAAACACCGTTTTGAAATACGATCCCCGCATCCACAAGACGTGTCTTTTTTAAAGCGACTAGCTCTGCGACATCCGATAAACGTTGTGGAAAGCAAAACGCCCTTGCGGCGACATTGCCTGTTCCAAGCGCAACAAATGCAACAGCAGGGCGTGGCCTATCATTACACGGCGCGGAAAGAAGAATTGTTTTGGCGACGCGATTGAGGGTTCCATCGCCTCCCATCGCAATCACAACCTCTGCATCAAGAATCGCCTGGTCTAATACGGGGTCGCGGCTATCCTCTGTTGTCTTGATGATCTCTGATGGAATACCTAGAATTGCAAGTTCTTTGATTAGTTTAGGCGCAATAGAAGAGGCCTTGCCACGACCCGCAACAGGATTCACAAGCAACAGAACAGGTTTCACTTCAGACAGGAGGCTTGTTTATGATTGCCCAATAGAATCCACATTCTCTCATTTGGAATGGCCACATAAAACGTAGCCCCTCTCCTAATCTGCCTTCTGCAAAAACACGATCGCCGTGCCGCTGTACAATCCGTTGCACAATGGCAAGGCCAACACCTGTCCCCGGTCACTCGTTGTATGTAATCGCTGAAACACACCAAAAAGTTTGTCAACGTAACGCATATCAAATCCTACGCCATTGTCTTCTACAAAGTAAATAGTAAGGTGTTTTACCACCACGTCTTTTACAGGATTGATATGGCATTGCTGTTTGTGTTGTAATCCACCTAACTGTTATCAGGGGAAAGTATAAAATGATTTTTGGAAAAAAGGAATCTGTCGTAGCTGAAAATTTATCGCCCATTGAATGGACACCCGAGGCTGAAGAGCGGCTCAAGAAGGCGCCTTTTTTTCTGCGCGGCATGGTGCGTAAAATATCAGAAAAAAAAGCCAGAGAGCTTAACATAACTGTGATTACCGAAGAGGTCTTAAATCAGTTTAAAGACAAGATGATGAATCCGATGATCGCCGCAGGCGGCACCTCCGCGCATGAACAGGCCGACATAGAGATAAAACCTGTTGCATGGACACGTGAGGCGCAAGAGCGATTGGAGACGGTTCCTGAGTTTATGCGCGCGATGATTAAGCGGATTGCAGAGGAGGTGGCTCTGGAACGCGGCCATCTGGAAGTAGATCTCGCTCTTTTGGAAAAGGCTGAGGCGTTGGGGGATGAACCTGTCAAAACGGAAATCCCCATTGATTGGACCGATGCCGCGGTTGTGCGTCTTGAGAAAAAAATTGAGGATTCTCCAGAAATGGCAAGAGACTTTCTGCGTCAGATGCTTAAAACCGATGCGGAAGATCTGGCGCGGGAAATGAAACTCACCAAGATTGATCTGTCTGCCTTAACCGCAATATGGGACGCCCCTAAAAGTGATGTCGCTTGGACGGATGAAGCCTACAAGCGGCTGATGACGTCGCCCGATTTTGTGAGAAGCGGTATTAAAAAGGCCGCGGAACGAAAGGCTAGAAAGGCTGGGGTTGCAACCATTACGTCGGAGAACCTCACGTTATATCGCAACGAAGCGATGATGAAGGCAATGAAGAGGCTTCGCACATTTGGATATAACGAAATGACGTTTGATGCGTTTGAAGATGCAAAAGAAAAAATAAAACGGCTAAAAGACAATACGGAAGCGGCAAAACGATTGGACGACATTAAAGACTATATGCAAAAAAAAGGCAAAATCGGTCTGATGGACGAAGAGATGCTGGAACGCATGAAGGACTACTTAAAAGACAAAACCAAGAAAGAAATGTAGGGGGGGTCAGCGACCCCTTGCGTAATAGCCGACACGTTGTGTCGTCTGGGGGTTTTCGGGAGTCACTGTTAGTTGCGACACCACAATCCTGTTGCGGAGTTTTAGAAGCATATTATAATGAATTTTTTTTCGGTCTTGAACCATTGGGTGCATTTATGCTCCGTCATTTTTTGGATGGGCGGCGTGGCCTTTCAGCTTTTTGTCGTCTTTCCATTTAGGGGGAAAGATAAGATTGCTCCGCCTTATCTAATAAACCTTGCCAGTAGGTTTCAGAAAATTATTAGTCCATTGCTCTTAATCCTGATCGTTACAGGCGGCGTTAATATTGGGTTTCGGCGCGCAGGATTCGAAACCATTCCAAATGGCTATATCGCTTCGTTGGCTTTTAAACTGCTATTGGTCGCCACAGTGGTTTGCATTCATTTTTTTAGTTTTGTTCATGTCAACCTTGACAACACCTTCGCCAATGAGCATGAAACGCAAATACGGTCTTTGATCCGATACGGAACCTTCACACTCATTATCGGGATGATCATCATTTTTATTGCGGCAATGTTAAGGCAATGGAAATTTTAATGGTTACATCTAAATTGAATTTTATTTTTTCAACAAAATCTGTGGACAATTTGTGCAAAACTATTATTGAGAGATCGTTTCCCCCTTATAAATTCAATGCTGGCCTCTCATTGCTCAATAAATGAACAGATTTAATAAAGTAAAATTAGTATGTTATGTTAATTTCTTGTTTTTCATCCGTAAGAAGGTGAAAAATGAGCAGTGTGTTATTGAAATATTGACTACCTGTGTATAATTTAAAAATAAAATACTATATATAGCGTATGAAGATAGTTCCTGATAAAAGAAGTCACCCGCGTGTTCCTCTTGAAACCACTGCAAATCTCATTGCAGGAAATAGTACTGTTGTCGTAACGATAGAGAATATTAGTGTCAGCGGTGTGATGTTTCATTCTGATTGTCAGATCAAACTGGGAGAAATCGTCTCTATTGTCTTTCAAGGTGTTTTGAAGGAGAACCTATTTGAGGAATCTGTATTGGGACGTATTGTGACCACATCCAGAAAAGAATCTGGCAATACATACGGGCTTCAGTTTTCCACTTTTCTTGCCCCCGAAGACCAGCCTTGTTTGTCGGACTTTGTGAATAAGACGCCCGGGAAGGGGATTTCTTTTTTAAGGAATCCCCATTATGAGCGTCCGGAGCGAAGAGAATAAATGCTCTCCAAAGTCTTGAGCGCGGCGATATGGGGCATTGAAGCCCATCTCATTGAGGTGGAAGTTGATATTGCCTCGCAAGGAATGCCCTATCTTTCTATTGTGGGTCTGCCCGATCTTGCCGTAAAAGAAAGCAAAGACCGTTTACGCGCCGCCATTAAAAACACTGGGTTTTCTTTTCCAGCTAAAAAAATGACCATTAACTTGGCGCCCGCAGACCTCAAAAAAGAGGGTGCTCATTTTGATCTTCCCATGGCACTTGGGATTTTAGCCGCAGATGATGCAGTCGCTCTTGATTTGCTTTCGCACTACCTCATTGCAGGAGAGTTGTCCCTCGATGGACGGATTAAAGAAATACGGGGCGCGCTCCCCATGGCCATCTTAGCCAAAAAATTAGGATTGCGGGGCATGATTGTCCCTTTTAAAAACGGGAAAGAGGCGGCTGTTGTTTCTGGTGTTGAGGTGCTGGGTGTTGAGACTCTGCCACAACTTGCGGCCTTCCTAAATGGCGAGCAGAAACTTCCAAAAATTGAGGCATCACTAGAGGCATTTTTTGATAACCAATTAATTGAAGACGATTTTTCTGATGTAAAAGGACAGGCCCATGCCAAGCGTGCGCTCACCATCGCCGCGGCAGGCGGTCATAATATCTTAATGGTTGGCCCTCCTGGTTCTGGGAAGACCATGCTGGCCAAGCGGTTTTCCGGCATCTTGCCGATGATGAGTTTTGAGGAGGCGATTGATGCCACCAAAATACACAGCATCTATGGGACATTGCCTAGCGATTCTTCATTATTGGTGACAAGGCCCTATCGTTCGCCACATCATACGATTTCAGATGCAGGGTTAATTGGCGGAGGGCCTACCCCGCGTCCGGGCGAAGTCAGTCTTGCGCACAGCGGGGTTTTGTTTTTGGATGAACTCCCGGAATTTAAGAGAAATGTTTTGGAAGTGTTGCGACAGCCGATGGAAGATGGCTCTGTGACCATTGCGCGTGCGACGGCGTCGCTGACCTATCCTGCGCGTTTTCTTCTGATTGCCGCCATGAATCCTTGTCCTTGCGGTTATTTTACGGATCCGACGCGAAATTGTGTTTGTTCTCAGATTGCCATAGAACGGTATCGTTCTAAAATATCTGGGCCGCTGTTAGACCGCATTGATATTCATATTGAGGTGCCTGCCGTGCCGTTTATGGAATTGACCACAGAGGTAAAGGAAGAGGGGTCTGATCTGATTCGGGAACGGGTACGGTCTGCGCGTGAGATTCAAAAAAAACGGTATCTTGAAGAAGGCATTTTATCTAATTCAGGATTAAAGCCTAAACAAATGCGGCGTTTTTGCAAATTAGACGAGGAATCGCGCAAGCTGATTGAGTTGGCCATGGAACGATTAGGGTTCTCTGCCCGCGCTTATAATCGGATTTTAAAAATCGCCCGCACCATTGCCGACCTTGCCTTCCGTGATGCGATCACCGCCCCAGACATCGCAGAGGCCATACAATACAGAAGCCTTGACCGCAAACTATTCTCCACCTTGTAAGTGAAAACTATATCTATTCTGTCCCTTATGTTGAGGATAGCGATAAAATATTTTTCAAGACAATTACTCCAAACAGCAAAGCAACAAAAAATATGCCCACTATATTTTGAACAAACCAAAACGCATCAATATCCGAATGACAGAACGGGATTTGAAGAAAATTCAATATAAGGCCATTGAAGAAGGATTGCCCTATCAATCGCTTATATCAATGCTGATTCATCAATAGTAATGAAGGAAAGTTGCGGATAAATTAATACGATGATCCGTAGGGGGCAACCCTTGTGGTTGCCCGATGCACAGGGTATTTGCCACCATGCCACGACTGCTGATACTATAACATAGAAATTCTTTAAGGAAATAGATTGATTTTAGAAGTAGGACATTTCGCGGTCATCACCGCGTTCATATTGGCCATTGTGGGAATGATTGTTCCGTGGGTGGGTTTAAAAACCAACAATGGGTCGTTTATCGCGGTCGGTCGGCAAGCCGTCACGCTCAATTTCTTTTTAATCTCGACTGGCATGGCCGCAATGATCTATTCATTTGTCACACAAGATTATTCGGTTAAATATGTCTTTGCCTCTTCCAACAGCAAACTTCCGATTTTCTATAAAGTCGCGGGTTTGTGGGGCGGACATGAAGGCTCTTTGCTTTTATGGGCATGGGTCTTATCCCTTTTTTGCGCCTTGGCGGTTTGGATTCACTGGAAGACACAGCCTGCCGTCATGCCGTATCTTATCTTTATTGAATCAACACTTCTGCTTGGTTTTTTATCGTTGATTCTTTTTCTGTCAAACCCATTTGAACGCACCCCGTTTACGCCCCCTGATGGCCGCGATTTAAACCCACTTCTCCAAGACCCTGCGATGGTGATTCACCCGCCGATGCTCTATTTGGGCTATGTTGGATTGTCCATTCCCTATTCGTTTGCGATGGCCGCGCTTTTTTCTGGAAGGCTCTCTGCGGAGTGGATTAAGGCGACACAACGGTGGACGCTATTTGCATGGCTTGCGTTGACCACGGGGATTCTGATGGGCGGATACTGGGCATATTATGAATTGGGATGGGGCGGGTATTGGGGATGGGATCCTGTCGAGAACGCCTCTTTTATGCCATGGCTTATTGCCACGGCGTTTCTGCATTCTGTGATGGTTCAGGAAGCCAGAAAGATGTTTATGGTGTGGAATCTTTTTCTGATTATTCTGGCTTTTTCCCTTTCACTCATTGGAACGTTTTTAGTGCGAAGCGGTGTCCTTTCTTCTGTGCATAGTTTTGCCAATGACCCGGGCCGCGGTGTTTTTATTCTAGCATTCTTGACTGTCATGCTCTGTATTTCTTTTGGCATGTTGATCTTTCGTTCGTCCAAGTTAAAAAGCAAGGTTGAAATGGAATCGTTTCTTTCCCGCGAGGCGATCTTTCTTTACAACAACTTATTTTTCCTCGTTGCGTTTATGATTGTTTTTATTGGCACGCTGTATCCGCTTTTTATGGAGGTGATGCAGTTTCAAAAGGTGTCGGTGGGGCCTCCTTATTATAATGCGGTCTTTATGCCGGTTGCGTGGGGACTGATTCTTTTGATGGGGATTGGGCCGTATATCCCATGGCGAAAATCTTCTGTCTCGGCAGTAAAGGATATCTTGACCGTTCCATTTTGTGTCGGTTTTTGCGCGCTTCCTTTTTTTTATTTGGTTGGTATTCGGGACGGCTATGCCCTGTCGGCCATCTCTGTCACATTATTTACACTGACCGCCATTGTGCGGGATTTTTCGGCATTGGCAAAAATGTGGGCGAATCGTGATGGCATAACCGTTTCGCGCGGGCTGATCAAGGCGTTTCGACAGAACCCCAGAAAAAGTGCCGGGATTCTAACCCATCTTGGCGTGCTTGTGATGACTGTCGGTATTGTCTGCTCCACTCTTTTTCAGACGGAGAAGATGCAACTGATCAAGCCCGGAGAGACGATTACACTGAATCACTATCGTGTTAAATTGGTTTCACTCTATCCGGTAACGGGCGTGAACTGGTCTGGCCATGAAGGGCTTTTTGAGATTTATGATGACAAAAATCGGTTGATTACTGTGTTACGTCCGCAAAAACGGCTTTACGAGGTGTCGCAAACGCCAACGACGGAAGCGGCTATTCATCAGATTTATACAGGCCATATTTTCCTAACAATTCCAGAAGTGGCTCCTGACGGCTCTTATGCGCGACTACGCGCATTGCATAATCCGTTGGTGCTTTGGGTTTGGTATGGCGGGGCGATTATGGGCATTGGTATTTTATTAAATATCTTTCGCAACGTGATCTTTGCGCCCAGCCGAAAGAAGGCACCTGTCCCCGATATCAACGTTCCAGACAACGCAGAGATTGTGACGTAAATTGTAAATGATGATTAAGACGTGGCAGATTGTCCTTCCGCTTGGCATTTTATCTCTTGTGGTTCTTTTTTATCATGGTCTTTATGGCAACGCTTCTTATATCCCGCCTGTTATTATCAATACGAAGGCACCTGATATTGTGGCGGCAGATCTTTATGATGAAGGGAAAAACATTCAGCTTTCGGACTATAAAGGAAAAGTGGTTGTGCTGAATTTTTGGGCATCGTGGTGCCGAGAATGCGCGTTGGAGCATCGCTCGTTGTTGGAGATCAACCAACGATATGAGAACGACGCCCGATTTGTGATGATCGGGGTCAACTATCAAGACAAAATAGATTTGGCAAAAGGTTATCTTGAGAAATATGGAAATAATTTTCGGCATCTGCGTGATTTTTCAGGCCGGGTCTCGATTGACTATGGCATCTATGGTGTGCCAGAAACATTTGTGATTGATCAAAACGGGTTCATTCGTCACAAATCAATTGGGCCGATTCTAGGCGAGACGTACACCCATTTGGTTGAAAAAATTATCGAGCCGCTGTTAAAAGGGGAGAGGCTAAATGGCTAGAGGGAAGGGTCTCATTCTTGTTTTTGTTTTGTGTTATTTTGCAATCGCGAATGCCGCGCCTCTTACGGAGGAACAAATTCAAAAAGAGGTGCGTGTTATTTCAAAAACACTTCGTTGCGCCGTGTGTCAATCAGAATCTGTTTGGGAATCGAATGCGGAGCTGGCGTTGCAGATGCGTGCGATTGTGCGAGAGCGCGTGATTGCAGGAGAATCAGGCGATGCGATTCGCGCTTATTTTGTGAGCCGTTATGGTGATTTTATTTTGCTAAAACCGCGTGTGCGGGGGATCAATCAGCTGATTTGGTTTGGCCCTTTTATTTTGTTGGGAGTGGCCGCGTTTTTGATCTATCGTAAAATGGGTCAATGGATAACACAGGCCACACCGCCTAAGCCTTCGGAGTTTGCCCCTATTGATGACGCCGGGAAAGAAAAGATTGCAGAGGCGATCAAGGCATATCAAGAAGGAGCAAAATGACACTGTCAATTTTAACAGGACTGATTTTAGCAGTAGTCTTGATTGTACTTTTTTATCCATTGGCGCGTTTATGCAAACGTCCCCTATTGATGGGGGAGGAGGCTTGTTAGACGAGCAGAAGGTAAGTTTATCTCTTGAAAAAAATGCCTTGTTGCGGACGATCTCCGAATTAGAAATTGATTACGCGCAAGAAAAATTATCAACTGATGATTACAATCGCATTAAACTGACATACGAACATCGCCTTTTGGTTCTTCTTGAACCTTTAAACCGATCGCAAAAAAATGAGTTTGTTGAAGAGGCTGTCTCTGTGAATAGGCCATGGGGTCTGATGTTGGGGATGGGGATTTGGATTGTCGCGGGGGCTATTGGCGTTTCTACGCTGGTTCACGGAAAGATCAGCAAGGATCAGATGTCTGCAGGATCTTCAGAAGGCAGTTTTGGAGAGGCTTCTTCTGGTGCTTCTTCTGACACTTCTTCTGGTGCAACTGGGATGCCCGATCCTGTCAAGATGGTGGCCCGATTAGAAGCAAGACTTGCGGCCAATCCAAATGATCTAAATGGGCAGATGATGTTGGGACGGTCTTATATGGTTTTGGATCGCTTTGAGGATGCAAAAAAAACGTGGGAAAAAGTATTGGAAATAGACAATCGCAATGGCACTGCGCACGCTTCCATAGGAGAGATACTGTTGCGCACCCATGCGCCCGGAGATAAGGGGATTGCGGAACAGGCACTGTCACACTTTGAAAAAGCGATGATCAGTTCCCCGCAGGACCCGTCCATTAACTGGGGGCGTGGTGTGGCACTGGTACAGATGGGGCGCGTTGCCGAGGCAGAAGAGGCTTGGGTCGAAACCTTTCGCGCGCTTACGCCCGGATCGCAGGAGGCTGAAATGGTGAAAAAGGCGTTGGAAGTGTTGCGCTCCGGAAAAATGCAGTAGTTGGATTTTTGTCTTAAAACTGTGGTAAAGGAGAAACGGAAATGAAACGGGTTCTTTCAGTGACTACCGAATATCATATATAAACAATAAAATAAATACAAAATATAAATAAAATGTAATAATTAGTGGCTACAATTTTTACGCAAAAACAACAAAACCCACTGAAAATAAATCTCTTCAAAAAAGAGGGGGAACATCCGATTTAATCTGGATATCGCTACGATGAGTCGGATTGTCAACAAGATAGAAAAGAGAATGAAAGAGAAAAAAGTTCCAAACGAAGAATATTGCAGTATTATAATAATGCAATAGCGCAAGCCTGACCCCATTTTGACCCCATTTCAGTAACGACTGTTTAAGAGGAGGAATGTCATGACCCATTCATCGGAAAATGTGACATTTCTATTTAGTTAAACTATGTGACATTTCTAATAAGTGTTGACACATACAGCGTAATTAGCTTGAAAGTCAATGGTAATTGCTGTTACAATCGCCCACTTAAACGCGTACAGGTGTTTTCTTATGAAGAATCAATTATTGAAAATAAGCTTCTTGATTATCTCATTGTTCTACATTACTCCGGCGTTTGCTTTGCCAGTGGATGGGGTTGTTACTGCAGGGAGTGCAAGTATCAATCAAACAACTTCCCAGTCGCTCCTCATTCAGCAGGGGACAGACCAAGCAATTATCAACTGGCAACAATTTAATATCGCCCAAGGAGAGCATGTAATGATTCAACAGCCGGGGGCATCGTCGGTGTTGTTGAATCGCGTCATTGGAAATGACCCGTCCAGCATATTTGGCCAATTGACGGCCAATGGAAAAATCTTTTTATCAAATCCAAATGGGGTTTACTTTAGTCCCTCTGCACGGGTGGATGTCGGTTCTTTGTTGGCCACGACTTTTCAAATATCCAATACTGATTTCATGTCAGGCAACCTTCAATTTAATCGCACACAAACGCCTTCTGCCGTCATCAATGAGGGTAGTATCAAGGTTATGGATAACGGGTTTGTCGTTTTGGTTGGATCGGGCGTGTTAAACGAAGGACAGATTTTGGCGAATCTCGGAACGGTTTGGCTTGCATCGGGGGAGCGTGCCAGTATTGATTTTTCGGGTGATGGCTTGATGAAATATCAGATCGTCGGAAATCTGCTTTCCTCCGTCAGCGGATTAGACGGGAAGCCTTTTTCGTCTGCGGTTAATAATACGGGATTGATTCAGGCCAATGGTGGACAGGTGATATTGTCTGCTCGCACAACAGCTTCCGTTTTTTCATCGGTCATCAACCAATCGGGTGTGATTGAAGCAAAGAGCTTGGTTAATCGTGGCGGCATTATTCGTTTGGAGGGAGGTGCCCCTGTGCCCAACTTGGGATTGGTTGGAAAAGATTATCATCTAGGCAGTGTTACAGATGTCAGCGGGGTTGTGGTTCATAGCGGACGTCTTGACGTTTCTGGACAGGGCGATGGCGCAAGTGGAGGAGAAGTAACGCTTGTCGGACAGAAGGTATTAATTTCAGGTGCTATTGATGCTGAAGGTTCAGAGGCAAAGGTGCTTGTTGCATCTTCCGATCTGACCGTGATGACAGGGAATATTGACACAAGCGGTATAGGCAATAGCAATGGGGGAATGGCTGTATTGTGGTCTGATCGTGATACTATTTTTACGGGATCGCTTTTTTCTCGTGGCGGCCCAAACGGTAAGGGTGGAGATGTTGAGATTTCGGGCTATGAACGATTGTCATTTAATGGCCATGTTGATCTTGAGGGTACTGCTGGGAATGGAACGCTTCTGCTCGACCCAAGGTCTATTCGAATTGTTGCCAGTGGCGGAGCCAACAACATTGAGATTTTGGATGGTAGCATTCTTTCTACAGAGGGTGCTGGACTAGACTGGACGATCAGTGCTAATAGCATTCCCACGACTGGAAATTTATCGTTTCAAGCTACAGATTTGATTCGTGTTGAGGCCAATTTTTCGCATTCTGGAGGCAATATAATATTCGGGGATATGAGTACCCCTAACTTGGTGGTGGACATCGGCGCAGTTGTGGATAATCCCTTTGGGGATGTAAGGATTGTTGCACCTAGCGGCATACATTTTTCTCTTGGGGGGAGAATTAATAGCGACAATCTTTCTCTTGATTCATCTCCCTCTGGGAGGATAACAACCGCCAACGGCAATCTGCGGGATATTTTTTCCGTCACACTGAATTTGGCCGCTGGAGAAGGAATTGGTGCCAATGATCCTCTGAATGTGAGTATCTCAACCTTGAGCGGCGCAACAACAGTAAGGGGTGACATTGATATCGAGATGGAGGGACTTTGTGATTTAAAAAGTGGTAATGATCATGATTTTAATGCAATACGGGGTGGCGCAGTGTTTGAGGCAACTGGCGGTGGGAATATTCGCATTAGTGCCTTGGCAGGGCCTCTTGTTATTCTGAATGGGGTTACCTTTAACACAACAGGTGCTGTCTCGTTGAATGGGTATAATACATCCAATCAGGCAGACTTAAATCGTTTTTTGGGGGCAACATCTATTCCGGGCGTCAATACTGTCATCATAGATGATCGCTTTACAACGGCGCATAGCGCACAACTACTTACTAATCCTGGCGGCATTGTTAATGTTAATCTCCCTGCGGATGTTGTGGTGAACAATAATATCTTTAGAGATGCTGATAATTCTCTGCCTGCTATTTTACCTGTTGGTCTTACACGGCCAGCACAGATTGCCCCTGATGTTTGTGTGAAAGTGCCATTTTTGCCTCCCCCCCCTCCGCCGCCGTCCCTTCCACCGCCACCACAGCCGCCATCGCCGCCAAAAGTATCCCGACCAACTAAGCGGCCAGTGCCAGAAATTAGCCCAACGATCGTATCAAAGATTCGCGTAGAAATTCCCCTGAATGATCCGTCTGTGGTTGCAAATTCTCATGAGCCACTTGCACCTGCACCCCCCCCTTGTGTGCCATTGGCAGATATCCATTTTACACGCAATGGGGGCATATCTGTTGAAAAAACGGATGAGGCACTGTTGGAACAGCATGCAAAATGGTTGCGTGATAATCCTTCGGCGCATGTCGTTATTGGGGGACATGCAGATCGCCATGGGAAGAAAAGTTGGAATATGATCTTAAGCGGACGTCGTGCAGAATCGATTGAAGCATATTTTATCAGCCAAGGGGTTCATCCCTTGCAATTATCGGTCATTGCTTATGGGGATACAGATTTGGCATGTACAAAAGGCCCAAAATGTTGCCCAAAGAATCGAAGGGCAACATTTGTATGCAGTACGATGGATAGTCCTATTTCTAAACAGGAGGTTGCTCGAAAATGATAGGAGGAACGACACCCAAAAAATTAGGTCTATTACCATTAGTAGTATATTGTTTTTCGTTCCTCATTATTATTTTTCTGGGAACATCCCAAGCGCAAGAGGAATTAAAATCGGGCGAAGAGGCAATTGACTATTCCCCCGTTACCGATGCTGTTGAAGAATCACCTGTCGAAGCCCAAGACGAAGAAAAAAAGGATACACCTGCCCTATCTTTTACACTGGAACAGATTAAATTGTCCGGCAATACTAAAATCGGATCCTCTGAACTTGAAAAACTGTTTCAGCCCTTTATTGGAACGGCAGTAGATCATGCAGATTTGCAGGCTATTGCGGATGGGATATCTGAACACTATATTGAAAAAGGACTTTCAGCCGTGGCCTATTTACCTCAACAAACGATTCAGAAAGGGATCGTTGAGATTATGGTATTAGAAGGAACAATAGGGGAGATGCGGATTACGGGTAATAAGTATTATACGGATCAGTATATCCGCGGCCATTTGTTACCTGCAAGGGCGTCGTTGTTGGTGAGCGACTGGGAACGCGCTCTGCTTTTGCTAAATGACACACAAGACTTAATCGTCACCTCTGAATTTACGCCGGGTCGTTCTCTCGGGAAGACCGATGTAAATGTATATGCAAATGATCGTCTGCCCTTGCATGCTTCTTTGTCTTACAATAATTTCGGATCGAGATTTGTAAGTCGTGACCGTTACATTCTGAGGGCATCTATAGGAACTCAGAATGGAGGTCTTTTTTCCGTAACAGGTCTTTTTGCATCTCCTATTGATGAGTTAACCTATGTCCTAATCAATGCCTCACATCCCATCAATTACAATGGGACAAAGGTCCATGCGTATTATGCCAGTGGCGATTTTCTCTTGGGTCAAGATTTTCGCGCTATCAATATCAGAGGAGAAAGCAGGAATTATGGCCTTTCTATCAGCCATCCTTTTATCCGCACCCGTATTCGCAATCTAACGGGAGAGATCGGCATTGAAAATAGATATTTCACGCAAGAAAATAATCTTGAATTCGAAAATGCATTGGTCATCACTCCCGGATTGCGATACAACCGGACATTAACATGGAGTCAATATTATCTTACTGCATTTCTTTCCTTTGGCGCCGGTGAAGGATGGGGGCGGACTAATCTCCCATCTGCTAATCCCGATGCAGATAATACCTTTACCAAGCTCAATATAACAGCAGGTCAAGATATCCCATTAACCCAAAGCCTATCCTTTAATATGAGGGGAGAGGCGCAACTGACAGGGCAAATATTAGAATCTCCAGAGCGCTTTGTATTAGGCGGGTTTGGTAAGGTACGGGGCTTTTTCCCTGGTGAGTTTTTAGGCAATTCTGGTTTTAACACGACTGCGGAGCTGACTTATTCCCCCAAGAAATTTCGACGTGCAAAATTGTTTTCCTTTGTAGACTATGGACAAGTCTTTCGGGATGATGATCCAG
>Ga0213870_1000787_pt1 | contig 14754 bp, 13 predicted proteins | sample WICALVC2017_Meta_FD_160119 | JGI IMG/M metagenome (GOLD analysis project Ga0213870, IMG submission 160119) | Freshwater microbial communities from subterranean cave lake in Wind Cave National Park, South Dakota, United States - WICALVC2017 | ecosystem: Environmental > Aquatic > Deep subsurface >... | reverse complement strand
GCCGCGCACGCGGCTTCACGCGCCTGTCCACCATCAAGACCGTCATCTTTCTCATCGCTGGCAAACTCAACTTCCACGCTATCAACCCCCATGCCCCGCAACCCACTTGAAATTCAACAGAGCCAATTTTCTTGACTGGATCCGGCCGTATGTATTATGTTTATATAATTGATAAACATTGAAAAGAATACGGCGTGAAATTTTCAAAGAAAAGCGAATACGGCCTGCGAGCCTTGATCGAGCTGACGGCCAACTACGGCAATGAACCGCTCCGGCGGCAGCAGATCGCCGAGCGGCAGCACATTCCGATCGTGTTCTTGGAGCAGATCCTCCTGGCGTTGAAGCACGCCGGTCTTCTGGCCAGCACCCGAGGCGCCTCCGGCGGGTACACACTGATCAAGCCGCCGTCCCAGGTCACGCTGGGGCAGGTCATCCGCATCCTGGACGGCCCGTTGGCGCCGATCGGCTGTGTCAGCAAGACCGCCTATAAAAAGTGCGACGACTGCCCCTATGCGACGACAGCCTACTGCCCGCTGCAGGATGTGATGGGCGGGGTGCGGAACGCCATCGCCGATATTCTGGACCACTACAGCCTGGAGGATTTCATTTCAGGCACGCGCCGTGCTCGCCGGCGCCGGCGATAAGCCATGCCTGACTTCGACATCGGCGTGCTCGTACTCGTGGGGATTACGCTCTTTGCGGCCTTTGTAAACGGCGCCCTGGGGTATGGATTTTCATCGCTCACGGTGCCGGTCGCCCTGCTGTTCTATACCAATCGTATCCTGAATCCAGCGCTGGTCCTGATCGAAGTCTGCATCAATATCTTTGTGCTCGTCATGAATCGGGACAGTATCGCGGCGATCTGGAAGCGGGTCTCTCCCATTCTGATCGGGCTGTTGCCCGGCGTGCTGGCCGGCAGCTACCTGCTCGCCTCGCTTCATCCGGGTTGGATCAAGTTTGGCACCTATGCCTTGATTCTCCCGCTCATCCTGGTTCAGGCCGCCGGTATTCGGAGGCCGATTCGGTCGAAATGGCTCCTCGGCCTCCCGTTTGGCGCGGGGATCGGATTCCTCTATTCCGTCACGACCGTCTCCGGGCCGCCGCTGGCCGTGCTGTTCAACAATCAGGGGCTGGTCAAGAAAGAGTTCCGGGCGGCCTTGGGACTGATCCGCGTGGCGGAGTCGAGTCTTACCGCTCTTGCGTATTATCACCTCGGCCTGTTTTCTGGGGAGAGCCAGGGACTCTTCTGGCTGATCGTGCCGAGTGTCCTGATAGGCATTCCAATCGGCACCGTTCTGATCCAGCGGCTCGACGCCGAGACGTTCCGTCGGGTCTGTATGAGCTTTGATGTCTGGGTCGTCGGCTTCGGTCTCTCTCGCGTGCTGATCGATTTGAAATTGATGGCAAGCCCGCTGGCGTACAGCGTCATGGTGTTGGCGATTCTGCTGGACACCTATCTGTTGCACGTTTTTTTCAAGGCGAGGAAACAGGGTGTGTCAGTTCCCCTTCCTTGACAGGCTCAGCATGAGCGGGTACAGTAACCACCGTTTGGAAGTCCATGGAGGCGCCGATGAGACAATGTCTGGTCAAAGGGGTCCTGTTCTGTGTGCTGGTGGCGCTCGGTCCGACGAGTGCGTGGGCCGCCGGCAACGAGATTCAACTGAGGGCGAATTTCACGAAAGACGAGTTTCACTCCCTCAGCCGGGAGTTGGGCTTTGCGCTCAGTTATTTTCCCCTTGCGCCGGCGGCCCCCTTGGGCATCACCGGGTTCGATATCGGGATTGAGGCCACCGCGGTCAACATTTCCGAAAAGTCGAGCTATTGGCAGAAGGCCGTCAAGGATGGCGATCCTCCGTCCATGCTGATCATTCCCAAGCTCCATGCGCAGAAAGGCCTTCCATTCGGGATTGATGTCGGCGTCATCTACTCGATGATCCCCAATACCGACATCTCGCTGCTTGGGGGCGAGTTGAAGTGGGCCTTCATCGAGGGCGGGCCGCTGATGCCGGCCCTGGCCTTGCGAGGGAGCTACACCAAATTACTGGGTGCGGACGAATTGGATCTGGACACCTACGGGGCGGATCTGTCGCTCAGCAAGCGGGTGCTGTTCATGACGCCCTATGCGGGGATCGGCGCGGTGTGGATCAAAAGCTCGACGGATTCACGGTCGCTGGCCACACAATTCAGCGAGACCCAGAGTCTCACGAAGGCGTTCGTCGGTCTGAAGTTGCACCTGCCGTTGTTCAGTCTTGTCGCCGAAGCCGACTTTTCGACGATTGCAGCGTATAGTCTCCGGGCCAACGTCAGCTTCTAAATACACTCCCGATCCGGCTCAGGCTTGCCTGCCACCGTGCTTGCCCCATGGGGCAGTGTTTTTGTTTGCAATCGCCCACAAGATATGGTAGTTCTTCCACCGCAGGTCATGCCTCTCAGGTTCATCAAGAAGAAGGGGGCACATGTATCTTAAGCATTTAGAATTGTGCGGGTTTAAGTCTTTTGTCGATGCGCGGCTGACCTTTCAGCCTGGTATCACGGCCGTGGTCGGACCGAACGGAACCGGCAAAAGCAATATTCTTGATGCGGTCCTCTGGGTGTTGGGGGAGCAGAGCACCAAGACGTTGCGTGGCGAACGGATGGAAGACGTCATTTTCAACGGCACCGAGTCCCGGCAACCATTGGGCATGGTGGAAGTCTCACTGATTCTGGGCGACGTGGACAGCAAGCCGGCGAACGACAATGGCAACGGCAACGGGTATGGTGACGGCGAGCCAGCCGCGCTCCCGCACGCGCTTGGCGAGTGCGAGGAGGTGATGGTCACGCGGCGCCTCTACCGTGACGGCGTGAGCGAATATTCCATCAACAAGACCCCCTGTCGGCTAAAGGACCTGCGCGCGCTGCTGTTGGACACCCGTGCCGGCAGCAAGGGCCATACGGTCATTGAGCAGGGACGGATTGATCGCGTGCTGAAGGCCACGCCCATCGAGCGCCGCGAGCTCATCGAAGAGACAGCCGGCATCGTCCGCTACAAGAAGCAAAAGGCCGAGGCCCTGCGCAAGCTGGAGTCCACCAGCCAGAATCTGCTGCGTGTGCGTGATATCGTCAATGAGGTCAAGCGCCAACTGGGCAGCCTGGAGCGTCAGGCGCGCGCCGCCGAGCAGTATCAGAAACTGCGCCGGGAGGTCCGCCGGCTGGAGCTGACCGTCCTCATCCACGATTATCGCGAACTCCTGCAGGAGCGCGACGAGTCCGACCGGTCGCTGGGCGACTTGACGCGTCGTGAAAGCGCCGAGGCGGCAGCCGTGGCCCGTCTCTCGGCCGACGTGGAAGCGCTGCATTTCGAGGTCACGGAAGGCGACCGCGTGCTGACGGCGCTGCGTGATGAGGTGGCGCAATTGGACAAACGCCTGGCCCAGGTCGGCGCGGACCTCACGTTGCTGGCTCAGCGGGCGATCCACCTGGGCGAGCAACGGGCGCTCGTGCAGGCCGACAGTGAACACGTGCGGGCGGAACAGAGGGAGGCGGAAGGCCTTCTTGCCCGGTTGCGGTCACGCATCGAACAGGTCACCCAAGAACTCTCCGCGCGGTCGGTTGCCGTCGCGGAATCCGAGACGGGACTGGCGGAGGCCCTGCGGCGCCATCGAGGTAATCAGACCGCGCTCGATGCCGCGCGGGCCTGTGTCATGGAACGCATGATGGCCGCCGCCGCTGTAACGAATCGGCGTGCCGCCAACGAGGCTCGTGCGGTGGAGCTTCGGCGTCGGATCGAGGGCGTGGAGCAAGAGCGGGTGCAGGCCGTTGCGGCTGGTGAGTCTGTCGGCGCCGTGTTGGCGGCCTGTGCTGAGCGCCGCCGCCGCATCGAGACACACCTCGCAACGGCCTGTGGGGCGCGCACTGAGCTGGTCGATGCGGTCGCGCGTCTCAAACACCAACTGGCGGAAGCCGGTCAGCGTGTGGCCCGATTGCAGGAAGAGAACGCGGTCGCGGAGGCCCGGCAGACGGTCCTTCAGTCGGTGACCTGTGAGACGGCCGCGCAGGATTCGGACGACGCCACGCTGCTCAAGGACACCGTGGCCCAGGTGCTCTCCGTTCCGGCCCGGTTGGAGCATGCCGTGGAAGCGGCCTTGGGCCACAGGCTGATGGGGCAGCTTGTCGAAGGACCTGCGGAAGCCGTCGGCGCGCTTCGTGCGCTCGCGTCGAAGGGCGCACGCGGCGGGACCTTCATTCCCAGACACCCGCGGATCTTCGGTGCCCACGTGACCGCGCCCATGGAGGGGGCTGGCGTCGTCGGTTCTGCGCAAGTGTTGGTGGCGCCGCGCCAGGGCTATGAGGCACTCGTGGCCCATCTGTTGGCCGGGGTGGTGATCGTGGAGACGCTGGAGCAGGCCGCAGGGTTGTGGCAGCAGATGACGGCGGACAAGCAGGCGCTGGTGGTGACGCTGGACGGCGAGTGTGTTGCGCCGGACGGGATCGTCAGCGGCAGTCTGGGCGGAATGGTCGCCGGCGCCATCGGCCGCGAACGCGAATTGCAGGCGGTGGCGGTGCGGATCGCGGACGTGGGCACGGAACTCAGGGAGGAGCAGGCCACACGGACGAGATTGGACGGCATCGTGACTGCCGAGGTGGCTCGCCTGGAATCGTTGGACGGCGAGATTCGCAATCTCGACATGGAGCTCGTCGGTGCGCGCAAGGATGAGCAGCGGGGCGAGCAGGACCTCGGGCGGTGGACGCAGGCGACCGAGTCCTTTCTGGCGGAACGTGCCGCCGCCGAAGCTGAACTCGCCGGTTTGCCCGACGCCGAGGAGTCGGCGCGAGAGGACCTTGTCCGATGCGAGAGGGAGCGGGCCGAGGCTGAGCAAGCTGTGCCGATCTGCCAGGAAGCCGTGGCCGTCTCTCAGGCGGACGTCGAGCGTCAACAGGCGGCACTGATGGACGCGCGGACGGACGCCGCGACGCTTCAGGATCGCCTGGAACAGGCGCGCGCCGAACGGTCACGGGTTGAGGCCGCGTCAGCTCTCCGCGAAGTCCGGATGGGTGAATTGGATACCGAGGCGTTGAGGCTCCAGGCCGCGGACACAGCTGTGGCGACCGACCGGCGGACGATTGAAGACAGCGTGCCGGCCATCGAGGCGGCCAAGGTGGACGCCGCCCGTCGGCTGACCGAGGCGCAAGCGCGTCAGACCGTCCGGGTGGCTCAGGTTCGGGCACAGGAAGCGGAGATGAACCGGCTGCGGCATGCCCTCAGTGATCTCCAGCGGCAACAGGAGGATGTTCGCCGCCGCCGCCTGGTCGCCCAGACTCGACTGGAGGGTTGTGACGCGCAACTCACCGGCACGTATGCGGTCACATTCGATGAGGCGCTGGCTGAGGTTGGCGCGGGTGAGGGCGCCGATATTGCGGGCGTTCGGGAGACGCTGGCCCAGCAGCGCGGGCGGCTGCAGGAACTCGGTCCTGTCAATGTGATGGCCATTGACGAGCATCGGGAACTGAAGGAACGGGTGCGGTTCCTGATGACGCAGGAAGAGGATCTCACCCAATCCATCGCGTCCCTGAAGGCCATCATTGCCCGCATCAACCGCACCACGAAGCAGCTCTTTCTGGAGACGTTCCAGGATCTGCAAACCAAATTCAACGAGACGTTCCGGACGTTCTTCGACGGGGGGCATGCCGAATTGGTCCTGGTCGAGGATGAGGAGGCGGCCGAGCCGGGCGTGGACATCGTGGCCCAACCTCCAGGGAAACGGCTCAAAAATATTTCCATGCTCTCAGGCGGGGAGCGCGCGCTGACGGCCATGGCGCTGATCTTCGCCAGCTTTCTGATCCGTCCGACGCCGTTCTGTGTCCTGGATGAGATTGATGCGCCGCTGGATGAGGAGAACACGCTCCGCTTTACCCGCGTGTTGCGGGAACTGTCCGCCCGGACCCAGTTCATCATCATGACCCACAGCAGGCCGACGATGGAAATGGCCGACGCGCTCTACGGCGTCACCATGGAAGAAGCCGGCGTCTCTTCCCTGGTCTCCGTCCGCCTGAACCGGCTGCCGGCGCCGGTGTAGCCGTCCTGCTTATTCTCCCATTGGTTTGACAGGCCGACGGCCCGATCGGTCGGCCTCCTGTCTGCTCCCGGTTCTTTCTGCAACAGCCCCAGGAGCGCGGTCGCGTCGAGGACCGTCTCGGTCACGGCCGCGCGCCATGCCGGAGCGTGCCCGGTCTCTGCCATGACGCCGCCTCTGTCCGCCGAGCTTGTCGTGAAGCCGACAAGACTGTCGGTTGCGTGAGGGCCCGCGGCTCCTCCTCCGGTCTCTGAGAACCCGTTCCCTCGTCATCATCCCCTGCGTTTTCACGGCGTTTGCCTGTGCCGTCTCTTTGCCATACGGGTCCGGCATGAGAATCGCTTAGAGGAGGCGTAGAGGAAACGGTCTATGAGCTTCAGACAAGGAGGTGCCCGATGAGTGTTTCACGACGTGGTCTGTTCAAAGCCGTTGGCGCAAGCAGCCTTGCATTGCTGCTCGCCGGCATGGCCACGGTCCTCGGATTACTCATGGATGTGCTCGTCGCCATGCCTGCCATGGCGTGGATGGATCTGGCCGGGCTGAAGATCGGCGGCGAGGCGCGGGTTCGTTATGAGTCACGGGTGGGGGCGACCTTTGGCGCCGCGGCCGGGAATCTGAGTGTGCCCAGCCATCGCATTCGTCTCAATATCGGCTATGACCTGACGCCCAAGGTCTCGTTCTTCATGCAGATTCAGGATGCGCGCTTTTATGGCAGCGAAGCGGACAGCGCCAACGTCGGCGGGTTTCCAACGGTGTCGTCCACCAATCGAAACGGGACCGGGGTGGACTTGCACCAAGGGTATCTCCAGGTGAAGAATCTCGCGATCCCGGGGCTGACACTCACGCTAGGCCGCCAGGAAATCTTCTTCGGCGATCATCGGCTCTTCGGAAACTTCAACTGGAGTCAGACCGGCGCGGCCTTCGACGGCGCCCGATTGATCTATGCGCGAGATCCCGCCACGCTGCATCTCTTTTGGGCCAGGCCCTTCGACAACGAGGGCCGGACGACCACCTCGAACACCGGCGTGCCGTTCCCCTCGTCCACGGATCGCGGGACGCAGGACCAGGATGTGTACGGGGCCTATCTCGTCGTGAAAGCGGGGACGATCGGGACCGTGGAGCCCTACTATTTCTACCTGAAAGACAGTCGCGCGCCCGGGACCACCACCAGTATTTTTACCGCGCAAGCCGCCTCGCAATCACGCGGCACGCTGGGGCTGCGTCTCAACGGGAAAGGCGGCGGGTTCGATGGGACGGCCGAAGGGGCCTATCAGTTCGGCTCGATCTCCAGCGGGGCGGGCGCGCCGGGCGACAATCTGGCCATCAATGCCGATGCGGAGGCCGTGAAACTCGGCTATACCGCCGCGTGGGCACCCATGACGCCCAGGCTGGGCCTGGAGTTTGATTATGCCTCCGGGGACGGCGACAATGCCTCCGGGGCGCATCGCGGGAACTTCAATACCTTCGACAACCTGTATCCCACCAATCACTTTCATTATGGGCACATGGACCTGATGGCCTGGAAGAACATGGTCAATTACCGGGCCACCCTTGATTTCAAGCCCACGCCGGACAGCAAGCTCCAGTTTGATGCGGTGATCCATCGGCTGGCCAATGCGCGGGACCATTGGTACCGGGCGGCCCAGGCGGTCTATGGGCGGTCGGCGCCCACCAATCAGGCGGCGTCGCTGGGGCAGGAAGTCAACGTCCATTACTGGCACACGCTGGAGGAGCAGTTCAAAATTGAGATCGGCTACGGCCACTTCTTTGCCGGGGAATATCTTGACAAGGCTCGCGCCGGCGGCACGGCGACCGTCAACGGAGTGACACCGGGCGGCGCCGATCAGGACTGGGGCTACGTGATGGGGTCGGTGTCATTTTAAGAGGAACGAACATGAGCGCGTGTGCGCAACCGTGGGCGGGTATGCATTGCGAGGCCGTTTACATCGTCGTGACGGGCGGCGGAGGAAGCGGCTCGCTCAAATACTCCTCGCGGTAGATCTGGATGGCGGTGAGGAGGATGGCGAGGAGGATCGGGCCGAGAAACAGCCCGATCAAACCGTACGCGCTGAGCCCTCCGAGAATACTGAAAAAGAGGAAGAGCACCGGCAGCTTGGCCCCCTTGCCGATCAGCAACGGTGTGAGCACATTGTCCACTATCGCTACCGCACTCATTCCCCAAAGCAGCATGGCGATCGCTTTCCACGTCGGCCCAACCCAAAACAGATAGAGAGCCACCGGCCCCCAAATGAGCGCTGTCCCTCCGAATGGCAGGGGCGCGAGAAGGATCGTCAAGGCCATTAAGAAAACTGGAAAGGGAACGCCAAGGATCGCATACGCGGTCCCTGCCAGCAACCCTTGGACGATTGCCGTGATTACGGTCCCCTTGACCACCGCCGTGATCGTTTGGTCGAGTCGGGCGACAATCTTCCCTTTATGCGCGTCCTCCAGCGGAATGATCCGGTAAAGGCCGTCAAGGAATCGCGTCCCGTCTTTGAAGAAGAAAAACAACGTGACGATCGCCACCAGAAAATTCGCCGCCAGGAGAAATGCGTTTTTGGCGAATCCCGCGGCCTGCTCCACGACGAAGCCGCTCACGGCTTTGCTGCTTTGCAGGAGAAAGGATTCGATGTCTCCGGGAGACACGATGACCCGGCCCAGCGCTTCCTGCAGGTGTTCGCCTAACGGAAGCGTCGCGAGCTGAGCCGGCAACCGTTTCACTCCGCCGGACTGCACCCAGGCATTGATCGCGTCGTAGGCACTGCCGGTTTCCTGGATGAGCAGGGAGGCGAGCACGACCACCGGCGCGACCACGATCGCCAGGATTCCCAGGGTCAGTAGCGCGGCCGAGGCCGTCTCACGTCCTTTCAGCAAGGCCGTCAGTCGCACATGCAGTGGGAACGTGACGTGGGCCAGGATGGCCGCCCAGAGGACGGGAAGGAGAAACGGCGTGAAAACGACGCCGATCTGATAGAGCAGAACCAGCAGGATCGCAAAGAAGCAGGCGGCGAAGAGATGTCGGCGTGTCATCCAGGGCGCCTGCGATACGGGGTATCTTCTTCATACGTGGCAAACAACCGTTTGGCCTCCGGATGGAGGACGGCCTGTGAAGGCGACGGCGGCATGGCGACCGTCCGGAACAACGGCGTCAGCTTGCCGCTCGGGTGCAGATAGCCCGCTCGGAGCGGCACCGACCGGCGCTGATGCCGGATGAGGTGGCAGGGGTTCGGGCGAATGCTGGTCAGCCACGCGGCCATCTCCTGCGGATTGCCGATGGACGCGGAGAGGAGGAGCATTCGCGCCTGGGACGGGCAGAAGATGATCGTCTCCTCCCACACGACGCCACGCTCCGGATCACCCAGGAACTGGCTTTCGTCGAGAATGACCAGGCCGAGCGTATCCAGGCGAATGTCAATCTCGCCCCCCGCGGCGTCGTACAGCAGGTTCCTGAGAATCTCCGTCGTCATAATCAGAATCGGGGCGTTCGGATTGTCCCGCCGGTCGCCGGTCAGGATGCCGACGGATTCCGGACCGAAAATTTTTGAGAACTCCGTGAACTTGGTGTTCGACAGGGCTTTCAGTGGCGATGTATAGACGACAGTTTGATCGTCGCGCATGGCGCGACGCGTGGCCTCGACCGCTACATAGGTCTTGCCGCTCCCGGTCGGCACGCTCACAATCACGTCGCCCCGCTCCAGGGCCTCCACGGCCTCCATCTGCCAGTCATCCGGCACGAAGGGGCGCGATTCAGGCACGCCGATCCCTTCCAGGAAGGCGCCGAGGTCGGCTGGTTTGCGTTCGAGTTCGTCCCGCGTCACGGCAATTCCTCCAGCACACCACGGCGAATGCGGCGTAACGCTTCGGCCGCGATGGACGCCAGGTCGGGGTGCGTGGCGCGCAATTGGTGGATCTGGGAGAGATACTCAAGAGTGCGGGACAGCAGCCGGTAGATGTCGCCCTCGGCCATCGAGGTGGACCGGCAGAGTTGTGGCCAGGTCACGGACGTCTCGCCGACCCACCGTTCCGCAAGGCCGCCCACATCAGCCCGCAAGAGCGGCGGGTCGTCGTGCGGCGCCAGTGCGGTCGCCATGCGGCGCGTTGCGGTGATGAGACCGGCCATGGCGGGACTGATGCGAGGGAACGATCCGGGCCGATCATTGTCATAGGAAATACAGGCCATCATGCCCGCCAATGCCCCTGGCGTGACGTCCTGAAAAGCGCGCGCGCGGATCAGTTCGGTGATGAGGAGCGAAAACTCAATCCGGATCAGCCGGGCCCATTCGCCGTCGTCCGTCAGCCGGTGCGCGTGGTCCAGATAGCCGAACTCGTGCAGGACATCGGCGCGCTCCTGGAACTTGCGCCAGAGCCCGGTACGCAGTGACTGGACGGTCCGGGTGTGGTGCAGCCATTCCTGCTTGACCACGTGTGCGGCCTTGAACTCCTTGGCGCAGGTCGGCCGGCAGGGGCACGTGGGGCAGGGGAAGATATCGCCGAAACTCTTCGCCGGCTCGTCCTCATCCAAGACCGACGGCGTGCGCGTAAGCGAAGCTCCGGCTGTGCCGGGCAGAGCGCGGGGTTCGGGGGCATCGGAGCCACCCTGTGGCGCACGGGCCCCCGCTACTAAAGAGATCTGCCTCGGCAGTTCACCGAGCCGCTGCGCCAGCCAGGACAAGGTCTCCGGCGCCGCCCAGGGAAATGCGGGCGCCGGCGCGAAGTCGAGCGTGCGGTCTACCACGCCGGCGATGTCCGTCACGGGACATTCCGCCACCGTCCCGCCGCCGCGGAGGACCGTCACCATCTCATGGTGCTGCCCCTTGCTGCGATAGCGTCGGAGGACCACGCCGCGAGAACGGACAAAGGCCACCACGCGCCCGGGTGTCAGGAACGGCAGGCGGGCGAGGACGTCCGGGGGGTGGTGGCGCCGGGCCTGGAGCTTCCGGGTCGTCTGTCGCGTGGCCTGGTCGTAGGCGTTCCACTGCGTCAGCCAGTCGGTACATTCGCGTGGTTGGTGCGAGTCCAACTTGGCGTGGAGTTTGTCCAGGCGCTGTTCCAGGTTCTCGGCCTGGGCGTTCATCTGATACTGCGCGAAGCTTTTCGCGAGAATGGAGTGGATATGGTCCACGGGATGCGCCTTCAGCAGATTCAGCACCATGGGATACGAAATGATGAACTGGCTGTCCACCGGCTCGGGACGCCCCGTCAGGCCGCGCGTCAGGACGCCCAGGTCTATATAGGGAGACGGGGTGACGATGGCGAACCCCACGCTGTCCTTGCCTCGGCGTCCGGCCCGCCCTGAAATCTGGGAGACCTCCGCCACCGTCAGGTCAGAGAAGTTCTGGTCACGCCGGACGCCGGACTGCGTGAGCACGACCGTGCGGGCAGGAAAATCCACGCCCGCCGCCAGCGTCGTGGTGGCGAACACCGCGTCGAGGCAGCCGCGCCGCATGAGTTCCTCGATGGCGATTTTCCAGGATGGCAGGTGACCCGCATGATGGGCGGCCACGCCGTGTGCGGTGACCATCCGGCGCAGCGGATGGTCCTGGATGCTCGGATAGACGTCCGTCAGTTCAGCCAGGACGTTTGTAATGACGTCCTGTCGGGCTTGCGGCAGGGTCTCGGTGGTGGACTCGAAGGCCTGAAACGCCTCGTCGCAAGACCGGCGTGAGGTCAGAAATACGATGACGGGCGTCAGGGATTTCTGCCGCAGGACTGTGATGAGGTGAACCGGGTGTATCGAAGGGGGCATGGATCTTCAACGACAGTGTAACACAGCAGGCCGAGTATGCCTTGTCACCCTGAGCGAAGCGAAGGGCCTGACAGTGAGAGGCGCAGATTCTTCGCTTCGCTCAGAATGACAGGTCAGACAGGGTCGCCGGTCGCCGGCGGTGTACTCGGTTCCGGCGTTTCCATGATCCCCGCGCCGATCGCGAGCGCCATCAGTCCCGCCCCCAGCCACCAGACGTAGGGCTGGATTCCCCCCGCGTCACGGATCAAGCCGTCCCGGACTGCCGCATCCGAGCCCGCCCGCTGCTGAATCACGGCCAGGGTGAGCTTGATGTGCATGTAATAGAGATAGTTGGCGGACGCGGCGGCGAACAGATTCCAGACGACGACGCCCACCAGTCCCGCGCCGAGCACCATCGGCAGCAGTCCCCCGAACAGAAAAATAGCGGCGTGAAGATACATCTTGCGGTAGAGGTACCAGATCCACCCCACGCCAAAGGCCGGCCAGTGCCAAGTGGGAGTGAACCGCTCCCGCGTCCCTTCGCGAAACAGTCGGAACCGTTCTAGGTACGTGTCGGCCCGGGGGCCGATGAACTGCCGCCAGAGCGTTGGTTCGACGGTGAGGGATGGGGCAGGAGTGGCCGCCGCGGAGAGCGGCTGTCCGCATTTGTTACAGTAGACCGCCTCCGGCTGGTTCACCGTGGTGCAGTGGGGACAGGTCATGCGCAGCGTGTCATTCATGAAGCGGGAGGCACGGGCGCCGACGCAGCCCCCCCTCCCACTGAAGATAGTACGGCTGCAGCGGCGGGCTTCGGCGGCGCCGGCTTCTCGGCCTTGATGCCGTCATTCCAATAGGGCCCCTCATAGGCGCCTGCGGCGCTCGCGGCCGCTTTCAGGGTCAACTCATAATTGCCGGCGGCCTTGTTGACGGTCGCGCCGGTCCCGACGACGTGTTTCCAGTCCGGCAGCCTCGCACCGATGCGGCATTCTCCGCTCTCCGTTTTTTCCATGAAGAGGGCCACAGGATTGCCACGTACGCCGTTCGGCCAGAATTGAACGGTCCCGACGAATTCAAATTTCGACGCCATCACGTTCACTAAACACCATCGTTGTCAAGATTGTCAAGCCGCGGATCGAGCGGCTAAGAACAGAGATCGGAGTTGTCATGGCGAGCCTACTACCATGAAAAACAGTCGGCAGGCGAGGAGTGGTGCCGAGGGACAGAATTGAACTGTCGACACCAGCCTTTTCAGGGCTGTGCTCTGCCAACTGAGCTACCTCGGCGCCTCGCGAAGGCTCACTCTTGTACCAAGTTCATATCGGGAAATCAAGGTGATCGCTTGCGTTGTTGATCCGCTTACCGTAGATTTCGCGTTGTGAGCAACCGCGCGTTCGCCCCGCACCCCTGGCTCAGGAACCCCCACCTGATGACGTTGTTCCCGCGATTCTGGTCCCGTCCTGGATTGCCGTCCGACATGCCCATCGACGCACGGATGTTCACGGTTGCCCCTGAGTCGCAACTCCGTGCCTATTGCCACTGGCAGGCCGACCCCAAACGTTCCCCCACCCTGGTCCTCGTGCACGGGCTGGAGGGCTGCAGCGAGTCACAGTACATGCTGGGGATCGCGGACAAAGCCTGGCGGAGGGGATTCAACATCGTCCGGTTGAATCAGCGGAACTGCGGCGGGAGCGAGCACCTCACGCCCACTTTATATAATAACGGGATGAGCGGGGATGTCCGGGCGGTTCTCAGGGAGTTGGTCGCCTGCGAGGGACTCGACTCCATCTGGTTGGGCGGCTATTCCATGGGTGGCAATTTGGTGCTGAAGGCCGCAGGGGAACTGGGTGGATCGAATCCCGCGTTGAAAGGGGTGGTCGCGGTCTGCCCCAACATCGACCCGGCAGCCTGTACGACCGCCCTGATCCAACCGCGGAACGGGATCTACAATGCGCACTTTGTCCGGAGCCTCAAGGCCCGCCTGCGACGAAAAGCCCGGTTGTTTCCAGACCGGTTCGACCCGGCCCCCTTGGCCGGAATCCGGACCCTTCTGGATTTCGACGAAGCCTACACTGCGCCGGACGGGGGCTATCGGAACGCCGCCGACTATTATGAGCAGGCCGGTTCCCGGCACGTGCTCGGCGCCATCGCGGTGCCCACGCTCATCCTCACGGCCCAGGATGATCCATTTATTCCCTATTGGATTTTCGATTGGCCGGCTCTACGGACGAACTCGCGAATCCGGTTCGAGGCACCCGCACACGGCGGACATTGCGGGTTTATCCAGCGGTCGTCCGCCGGTGAAGATCGGTACTGGGCCGAGCACCGGCTCGTCGAGTTCATCACCACTACAGACGTGCCTCGTCCAGCTCAATAATGTCCACCCAGGTGGAGACAGGCGGAAGCGTCTCAATAGGCACGTCGCGCTTGGCGGCCACGTCGGCCAGCCGGACCTGAAAGCGCCGGCGCTGGTCGTCATCCTTGGGCCCGCCGTTCAGGATGCGTTCGTTCCACTCGCGCCGGTCCTGGTCCGAGAGCGGCCGTGCCTGTGCCGTGACCCATGCGAGGACCTCTTCGTCCGTTCCGCCCTGCAGCACCCGCTGTTCAACGTCTTCGCCGGTGAGCTGAAGGAAATCCAACAGGTATTTGTCGAAGCCGATCGTGATGTAGTTATAGTCCGGGATCAGCCCGGCGTGGCGCATACGGATTTTGTCGAGGAACCGGGCCAGATGGGCTATCCCGCCCAGCAACACTTTCGGACTGCGTGGATACTTTTGCGTGATCATTGATCCTCCTTTGTAGCTGCGCAACGGAGCATACGAAGGATGCCCTGCCGAAAGCAACCGCCTACCTTTCCGGCTGTAGATAGCAAGTTAACTTGTCCGGTTTATGTAGCACATGATCTGTCCGGTTTTCGATGCCGCGGGTTTTGGGGGTCGTGGCCCGAAATTATTTCGCACACACTGCCCCCAGGGTCAACGC
>Ga0213870_1000786_pt1 | contig 14756 bp, 13 predicted proteins | sample WICALVC2017_Meta_FD_160119 | JGI IMG/M metagenome (GOLD analysis project Ga0213870, IMG submission 160119) | Freshwater microbial communities from subterranean cave lake in Wind Cave National Park, South Dakota, United States - WICALVC2017 | ecosystem: Environmental > Aquatic > Deep subsurface >... | reverse complement strand
CGTCTTCCAGCGACGCAGCTACGGGCTACGCAACGAAGAGCATCTGCGCCTCAAGGTCCTCACTTGCATGCTCGATCCGATCTGAAATCAGGTGAAAATCACCCACTCGCGGACACGAAGACCCAAAATAAAAATGGGCGCAGGGGCGGCAGCGGGGGGGAGGAATCATGTCTCCGTGCAGGCGACATTCCAGCTCACAGTCTTTGCGTCCCCGTCGGCCCCGGCTTCGCCTCCTGGGGTCGCCAAGCCGCCAGGGAAATAACGACGGTCGAAAGGCAGTGGCCATGGCACGATTTCGAATGTGTCTTCCTTACGGGGCCGTGCTCCTGCTCCTCGGTTTGGCTTGGGCCGGATATCCGCATCCGGCACAGGCGATGTCGCTGTTCATGGACGAGGAGGAGCCACAAGAGTCTGCGCCGCCGCCCCAGCCAGTCGTCGCCAAGCCGCCCCCCCCATCGGGACAGCCTGCTGCGAAAGCCGCAGATCCGGCAACGGGTGCGCCGGCTCTGCCCGCGCCCGGCACGGCGGTGGCAGTCCCGCCTCCCCAGGGAAGTTCGGCGCCACCTGTCCCGAAACCGGTGACGGCGCCGGCGGTCGCCCCCCCGCCGCCGTCGGTGGAAGAACCGGCTGGATACACGTATGATCCGAAGAGTCGGCGGGAGCCGTTTCAATCCCTGGTCAGCCTGCTGAAGAGCGAGCAAACGAGGTCGGAACTGCCGTCGCTTCAGCGTGTGCCGCTCAGCGATCTCAAGCTGCTGGGAATCGTGTGGGGAGGCTACGGCTATTATGGAGTGGTTCGAACGCCTGACGGCAAAGGTTATACGGTGAAAGAAGGCATGCTCATGGGAACGAACAAAGGAGTGATTTCGAAGATCACCGAGAAAGCCGTCATCGTGTCCGAACCCAGCATTGACATTACGGGCAAGACACGCACGAAGGAGATCGAAATCCTTCTGCGTCCAAAAGAGGTGAGCTAATGAAAACGCAATCTCCTCGCCGGCGACGGCTTCTGGCTGGAGTCTTGGCTGTCGGCCTCGCCGGCGGACTGGCGCAAGGCTGTGCCGAGAGTGGCGCATTGGTGAAACCGACAAGCGCGGAGCCGCTGCCTGCCGAACAGAGAGTGGAGACGCACGCGGTCCCGGCAGCCACGCCCGAACCGACCAGTGAGCCGACTCAGGCGGTCAAGGAAGAGGGCCTTGTCCCTCCCGCGTCTGCGCTGGTGGAGGCGGCGCCTGTCCCGCCGGTGGCTGCAGCGACAACCGTCACGGCCATTGATGTCCAACGCCGTGATGACGGCCTGGTGGTGGTGGTCACGGGAGACGGGGAGCTGAGCTTCCAGGCCATGCGGCTCGCCGGGAACCGTCTGGTGCTGGATCTGCCCGGGGTTGTCAACGGGACGAAGCGTCATACGATCGCGGTGGGACACCCCTTGATGCGTCAGATCAGAATGGGGAGGCAGCAGTTGCCGCAGCCGACGTTGAGGCTGGTGCTGGATCTTGAAGGGGCCGTTCCGTATATGATTGACAAACGCGGTGCCCAACTCAGCGTGATGCTGTCTGGTCGAGTGCCCCTGCCGGGCACGCAGGACGTGTCCGCGCCCCCGCGGAGCGCTCCCGTCGCGACCGACAGGCCTGCGGGAGAACGGAGCCGCAGGAACGTCATCATTCCTGCCCCTGCGAGATTGACGTTGCTGGATCCGTTGCCGGCGCTGGCCCAATCTAAGTCCGGAGACTCACTGGAGAGCGGCAGAGTGGGAGGAGGCGAGCAATTTTCAGGCAGGCGCATCTCGCTGGACTTTCAGGACGCAGAGATCAGCAGCGTCTTACGATTAATCGCGGATGTGAGCGGTCTCAATATGGTCGTCGGCGAAAGCGTCAAGGCCAAGGTCACCATCAAGTTGTTGAATGTGCCCTGGGACCAGGGGCTGGATCTGATTCTGAAATTGAATAATCTCGGCCAAATCAGGGAAGGCAACATCTTGTGGATTGACACGCTCGCAAACATCACGAAATTGAGAGACGACGCGGTCAAGGCGCAGGACGCAACGCTGAAGGCGGAAGACCTGGTGACCAAAATCCTGTATCTCAATTATGCCGACGCCGCGAAGTCGGTGGATGTCGCCAAAAGCAATCTCAGTACACGAGGCGAGATCAAGGTTGATAGTCGGACCAATTCGCTGGTGGTGCGCGATGTCGCGGGCAGTCTCGCCAAGGTCGAGCAGATCGTGCGCGATCTCGACCAGCGGACACCGCAGGTGCAGATTGAAGCCAGGATTGTGCAGGCGACCAAAGACTTTTCGCGTGGGCTTGGCGTCAAATGGGGCATCGGCGGCATTTCTGGCCAGCACCCACAGGGGCCGATCACGGCGAATCTCGGCAGCGGGAACGGCGCCTTCGGTTCCCCGGGCAACGACTTTCTGGTCAACCTTCCTTCGGCTATAGCCGCGGGTACAGGCGGGGGCGTGTTCGGGTTGCTCATCGGCAAGTTTCGGGGAACGACCGGGACACTTGATCTGCGGCTGTCGGCAGGCGAATCCTTGGGGTTGAGCAAAATCGTCTCCTCGCCGAAGATCATTACCCTTGATAATAAATCGGCTAAAATCGAGCAGGGCACCCAAATCCCATTCCAGACGTCATCGGCGAACTTGGGCACAACGACCACGTTCGTTGACGCCACGTTGACATTGAACGTGACGCCGCATATCATCTTACATGCCAATACGGTGCGACTAGAGATTAAAGCGACGAAGAATGCTCCCGGAGCGCCTGTGGAAGGCTCAACGCTTCCTTCCATCAGCAAAAGAGAGGCGACGACGGAAATCCTTCTCCGCGACGGGGAAACTACGGTGCTGGGAGGCATTTTTGAGGAAACGAAAAGCGATACAACGGCCGGCATCCCCTGGTTCAACCGGATCCCATTCCTGGGATGGCTCTTTAAAAACGAGAGCATCGTCGTCAACCAAACTGAATTGCTGATCTTCGTCACGCCGACCATCTTGAAAGATTAGCCGTTCCTCCATGCTGCGGTATCTGAACGGAGGGGAATCCCACGGAAAAGGACTGGTTGCCGTCCTGGAAGGGATCCCCTCCGGCCTGCCGCTGACCGCTGACGACATCAATCACGATCTCGCCAGACGACAAAAAGGCTACGGCCGCGGCGGCCGTATGCGGATTGAGCAGGATCGTGTCGAATTGTGGTCCGGCGTGCGCAAGGGGCAGACGCTGGGCACCCCGATCACGCTGCATGTCGCGAACAAAGACTGGGACAACTGGAAGGACATCATGGCGCCCGAGCCGGGGCCTCCCGTCACCGAGAAAGTCGTCACCTGCCCGCGCCCCGGGCATGCCGACCTGGTCGGCGCGATCAAGTATAACCACCGCGACATCCGCAACGTGTTGGAGAAGGCCAGCGCCCGGGAGACGGCCATCCGCGTGGCGATCGGAGGGGTGGCGAAGCGGGTGCTAGCTGAATTCGGGATGCAGGTATACAGCTATACCGTCGAAATCGGTGGCGTCACGGCGTCCATGGAAGGATTGACCACGGAACAGGCGTTCCAGCAGGCGGAGGCCTCCGACGTGCGCTGTCCCGATGCGAGCGGTTCGGCGCGCATGGTCGAACGGATCCGTGAGGCCAAGCATCGCGGCGACACGTTGGGCGGCGTCTTTGAAGTCGTCGTGACGAATCCTCCGCTCGGGCTCGGCAGTTACGCGCAATGGGATCGCCGACTGACCGGCCGGTTGGCCATGGCGCTGATGAGCATCCAGGCGATGAAGGGGGTCGAGATCGGCATGGGGTTCGAGTCGGCCAGGCGCTTCGGGTCTGACGTGCACGATGAGATTTTCTACGAGCCGCAGACCGGGTTCATTCGAGGCAGTAACAATGCGGGTGGGTTGGAGGGCGGGATTACCAACGGCCAGCCGATTGTGTTGCGGACCGCCATGAAGCCCATTGCCACGCTCTATACACCCAAGCAAAGCGTGGACATCCAGACGAAGGCGTCGCAGGAGGCGACCATTGAGCGCTCCGATGTCTGCACGGTGCCGGCGGCAGGCGTGGTAGGGGAAGCCGTCGTGGCGTACGAACTCGCCGCCGCGATGGTCGAAAAATTCGGGGGCGATACCCTGGACGAGATGCGCCGAAATTACGACGCCTACCAGGCCTACGTCAAACAGTTCTGATGACCTCCCGATCTACGAGCGCCAGCCGCTCTGTGCCGCCGCAACCTGATCGTGTCCGCGTCGATCTCGCTGATCGCGGATACGACATCCTGATCCAGGACGGACTCCTTGACCGGGTGGGCGAGCATCTGCGTTCTCTCACGCGCAGCACGGCGGTCGTAGTCGTCACGAACTCTGTGGTCAAGCGGCTCTACGGCGCCCGCACGCTGCGCAGCCTCAGAGCCGCCGGGTTCAAACCGGCGCTGTTGACGGTGCCCGACGGCGAGCGCACCAAGTCGCTGAAGTGGGTGTCCGCCATCCTTGATGAACTGGTTCGCCGCCGGTGTGAACGCACAACCCTGCTGCTCGCTCTGGGGGGCGGGGTCATCGGGGACCTGGCCGGCTTTGCGGCCGCCATCTATTTGCGCGGCATTCCGTTCGTGCAGGTGCCGACGACCCTCGTGGCGCAGGTGGATTCCAGCATCGGAGGGAAGACCGGCGTCAACCATCGCCTGGGCAAGAACCTCATCGGATCGTTCTATCAGCCGACTGTGGTGCTGAGCGATCCCGGTGTGCTGCGCACGCTGCCCGTTCGTGACTATCGTGCGGGCTTGGCGGAAGTCATCAAATACGGCGTGATCGCCGACGCCGGGTTTTTTGGATTTTTGGAGAACCGGATGAGCCGCATGCTCGATCTGGATCCGACGGCGGTCCATCACATCGTCCGGACGTCGTCTGCTGTCAAGGCTAGGGTGGTCTCCGACGATGAACGGGAAGGCGATCGGCGGCGCATTCTGAACTTTGGACATACGGTGGGCCATGCCCTGGAGACGGTCACGATGTATCGCCGGTATAAGCATGGAGAGGCCGTGGCCATTGGTATGGTCGCGGCCGCGCGATTGGCCCGGCAGCTTGGCCTGGCGGATGCGCGCGTCGCGGCGCGCATCCGCGATCTGGTGCGCGCGGCCGGTCTCCCCGATCAGGTGCCCCCGTATCCCGCGGCCGCGCTGCTCCGTGCCATGCGGCAGGACAAAAAAGTCCGTGATCAGCGCATCCATTTTGTCTTGCCGGACCGCATCGGTCACGTGTCCGTGCAACCGGTCGACGAGCCCCACCTCCGTCGCATGCTCGCCGTCCAACGTGCTGGAACCTGATCCGCTCCCTGTGGTACCATCGCGCCGTCTCTACGAAGGGAGCCACGGCGGGATGAGACAGAAGACCCCTGTATCGGTCGCCGCGCGCAAACGGGTATCGGTCGCTACGCTCCAGCGCGCGCTCCGCGATAAGACGCGCGAAGCCGACATCCTGCATCGGATCAGTGAGACGGTCAACGGCAACCTTGACCTCGATGCGGTGCTGCGCGAGATCGTGGAGATTGCCGTTGAAGTCACGAAGGCGGATTCGTGCCTCATCTATCTCCTCACGCCCCGTCGCGACGAGCTCATCCTCAGGGCGTCCAAGAATCCCCATCCCAAACTGATTGGTCGCATCCGATTGGGCCTGGGTGAAGGGATCACCGGCTGGGTGGCCCAGCATGGGCGTCCGGTCGTGATCGCCGGCAACGCCGGCGACGATCCCCGCTTCAAGCTGTTTCACAATCTCCCGGAGGATCGCCAGCAAGCCTTCCTTTCCGTGCCCATCATCGTCATGCGGGAGGTGATCGGGGTCATCAACGTTCAGCACAAGCACGCGCACCGGCACCATCCCGATGAGGTGGCGCTCATGACCACGATGGGACGACAGGTCGGCGGCGCCATCGAGACCGCCCGGCTCCATGCCGACATCATGCGCAAAGCCCGCCAGGTCGACACGCTCTCCCAGGTCAGCGCGACGATCACGTCCGGGCGTCTGTTGGAAGAAATGCTGCAGTTAGTGGTCACCATGACGGCGGAAATGATGGGCTCGACCATCTGCTCGATCATGCTGCTGGATCAGGAACGTGACGAACTCCGCATCGCGGCCACCCAGAGCCTGAGCGAGAGCTATCGCAAAAAGCCGAACCTCAAGGTGGGCCAGAGCATCAGCGGCCGCGCGCTCAAGGATCGCCGCCCGATCGCGGTGCTGGATGTCACCAAGGACCCCGGCTATACGTATCCGGACCTGGCGCGCAAAGAAGGGCTCTGCTCGCTGTTGTCGGTGCCCATGCTGGTGAAAGGCAAGCCCATCGGGGTCATTAACAGCTATACGTCGCACGACCATCTATTTACCGCCGAGGAGATCAAGGTGTTACAAGCGGTGGCCAACCAGGCGGCGATCACGATCGAGAATACGAACCTGATGGAGAAGTCGTTTGAAATGCAGGAGGCGCTGGAGGTGCGGAAGCTGGTCGAACGCGCCAAGGGCCAGATCATGCGGAGCAAACAGATCACGGAGGGCGACGCGTTTCGGATCATGCAACGCCAGAGCATGGACACGCGGCGGTCCATGCGTGACATTGCCGAGGCCATTCTGCTCGCCGGGGATCTCGACAAGCGGGTGGGGGAGCAATATTCGTGACGCGCGCGACACTGACAGTGCCGGTGGCAATGGATCGGGACTAAAAATTTTGGCAGGCGGCTTGTCTGATGGCGCTTATGCGGTAGGAACGGGTTCCTTGGCAGAGGTGGGCTCGGTCGCGTACTCCACGATCTTCTCGGCAGGTTTTTCCAGGTGGCCTTTCTCGGTGGCTTTGCGGATGCGCTTGGTGCGGCCTTCGCTGAGGATCGGCAGGATGCGGGCGCGCAACGCCTCCTGAATCTCTTCCGGCGGGCGCCGGGCGTCCACCACCTGAAAGCCGAACTCCTCGGCGATCTTGTCGAACTCTTCGATGATGAGGCCCTGGTATTTTTTGAAGCTGTCGTACAGGTCGGCGCCCAGCCGCATGTCCATGCCGCATTCCCAGTAGTTCATGCCCTTTGATTCGATCACCCGCAGAGCCAGGGTGTCCACGTCGATCCGCAGGTAACAGACGAGGTCGGGCACGACCGCGAAGCCGAAGACGTCGCGGATCCACTGGCGATCGCAGCCCCGGATGGTGTTGCGGGCGAAGGCCGTGTAGATGTACCGGTCGGCCAGGACGACGAACCCCGAGCGCAGGGCGGGGATGATCTGGTGCTCCAGCCGGTCGGCGAAGTCCGTGGCATACAGCAGGCTGTAGCTCCAGGGGTCCAGGATGTTGCCCTGCTTGGCGCTCGCGATGGTCCTGGACATGAGCTCCGAGCGGGTCCAGCCGGTGGTGAGGACGCCGTAGCCTTGCACCTCCAGCCATTCCTGGAGCAATTCGATGTGGGTCGAACGCCCGACGCCGTCAGGGCCCTCAACCGCGATCAGCTTCCCCTTGAGTCCTTTCAGGCTCTGGTAGGGCAAACCTTCGCCAAAATAGTGCTTCTCGCTTAGCATGTGTCCCCCGTTTCGGCTTGTAGGTGGCCAGCGCTTTCGACACAATGTCGCGAACCTGTTCCTGCTGCTCGTCGATGTCGAGGGTCGCGTCCATGACGGTCAGCCCGAATTCATGCACGATCTTGTCGTATTCGATCAGGGTCCTGGACTGGAATATTGTAAAGCTCTCCACCAGGTTCGGACTGAGGCCGAGGTCCATCCCGGCTTCATAATACTTCAGCTCGGCGCGCGTGCCTTCCAGCAGACGCGACAGCGAGACCTCGATCGGGACCCTGAAGTAGAACACAAGGTCCGGCTTGAGGGCGAAACTGTACAGCCTGCGCACCCAACTCGGCGAGACGCCGCGCACCGCGTCTCTCGCGAAGGCTGTGTACATGTACCGGTCCGCCAGCACGATCATGCCGGCCTTGAGCGGGGGCAGAATCTGGTGGTACAGGCGATTGGCGAAATCGGTGGCGTGCAGCAGGCTGAATGTGAGCGGCGTCAGCGCTTTTGTTTTTTTCCCCCGCTTGGTCGTCTCCTTGACCAGCGCGGAGGAGTTCCATTCGGTGAAGAAAATGTTGGACCCCTGGGACTCCAGCCACTTACGCAGCAGGGTGAGCTGGGTGCTCTTGCCCGATCCGTCAATGCCTTCGACGACGATGAGCTTGCCCGGATAGGGATGGTCGAACAGATAGGGGGATTTGATGATCGGCGTGGTCATGCGTCAGGTTCTTCCGGGGCGGCTGTCTTGGTAAACCGGATCGTCCGTTTCAGTCCCTGGCGTAACAGATCGGTCCGCTCTCGCGCCGCCCAGATCTCCAGCGCCGCCTCCTCAGCGGCGATCAGGCCGATGTCCACCGCGTCCGAGGTCGTCGCGCACCGAACGGACTGCACGACGCCGAAGTGACTTCGGTCCAGCGCGTCTCCAACACGCAGAATGCCCCCCAACACGGTGAGTGTGCCACGGAGGTTTTCGGGAAGATCCTTGAGGGTCCGGTGGTCGTCCTCAGGGATCGCCTTGCGGTGGTACCGGGTGATGTTGGCGAGCAATTCGATCTCCTCCGCCGCGAATCCTACCAGATCGCAGTGCTTAATTAAATAGTAGGAGTGCTTATGGTGCTGCCGTGAATTGATCAGGTAGCCGACGTCGTGCAGGATGGCGGCGTAGTCCAGCCATTCGCGTTCCCGTTCCCCCAGATGGTGTGCCGAGGCGGTCTGGTCGAAGATCTGCAGGCAAAGTTTGGCGACGTGGTGGGCATGGACGGGATCGTACTGGCATGTGCGGGCCAGCCTGAGCACGTTGCGCCGGCGGACGTTCGGGATCTCCTGCTCCGCCTGGATGCCCTCGCGGTGCCGTTCGATGAAGTCGTGCAGCAGCCCTTCCCGGATGGCTTTGTCGCTGACGGTGATCGTCCCGATGTCGAGCCGTTCCATCAGGGTCCTGAGCACGATGACGGCCGGCACCAGCACGTCGGCGCGTTTCGGGTCTACGCCGGGAATCTCATGCCGTCGCGTGAGCGGGGTCTTGACGAGGAGTTTTTCCGCCGCGGCCACGTCCTTGAATGAGAACCGCGCCAGGTTCAGTTGGGAAATCGGCCGGCCCGTCTTGTGCAGATGCATGATCTCGGCCAGATTCCCAATCATCCCGGAGGCGCCGATGAAGTCATCGAAGCCCACCTTTTTAAAACGCGGGAGGGCCGCCTTCAATTGGAGCTCCACCGCCTCCCTGAGCCGTTCGAGGCGGCCGGCGGATGGCGTGGTGTCCTGTTTGAGGTAGAGGTCTTTCAGTCGGATCGCGCCGAGTTTGAGGCTGACGGCGTGCAGGAGCCTGTTCCGGTTCCCCACGATCAGTTCCACCGACCCGCCGCCGATGTCTGCGATCAGGACGGTGCAGTCCCGGAAGTCCATGCTCTGCCGGACGCCCAGATAAATGAGACGGGCTTCCTCCTGGCCGGTCACCACGCGCACGCGGATGCCGGTTTGTTGCTCGATGGCCTCAATCAGTTGCCCCCCATTTGAGGCTTCACGGACGGCGCTTGTGGTGACAGCCTCAATGCGGGTAAATCCGCGGTTGCGGGCCAGCGTGGCGAAGTTCTTGACCACGTCGGTCCCTCTGGCCAGGGCGTCCGGAGACAACCGGCCGGACTTGAAGGTTTCCTCGCCCAACCGCGTGACGTCCTTGAAGCGGTCGAGGATCTTGTACGAGAAGTCGGGCTGAATCTCGGTCAGGAGCATATGAATGGAGTTACTGCCGATGTCCAGGAGGGCCAGTTTAAGCATAGGCGATGGGGTGGAGTATCCCACAGTTGAGGCCATGGCGACAATGCATGGAAGAGGAATTGAGCGAGGCGCCGGACCCCGGAATGGGGCCCGGCGTGATGGTCGGAGTAGGGCTCACCCTGTCCCGCGCCGGCCCTCAGAACCAGCGGACATGGAACTGGAGCAGCAGGGCGTCATGGCCGAATTCGTCTGAACCACGGCCGCCGCCAAGAGGGCCGAACCCGCCGCGATTCCGGAACTCGTAGTTGAGCATGAGTTTCGCCTGGACCTTCGGCGGCAGGTTGGCAAAGTAATAGTTAATGCCCAGCGTGGTGCGGAACATCACATCCTGCGAGGTGTTTCCACTCGGATCGAACTGCTCATGCCGGGCCAGCAGTTCCACGTCCTTGAGTGGGCCTGATTGAAGCAGGTACTTGCCGTACAGGTACCAGGCGGTTCGCATCTCCCCCTTGCCGGTGGTCACCGTATTGAACCCGGGGGCCCCTGGAGTGGTCGAGGCGACGGGAGGGGCGTCATGTCCCCAGGCGTACTCCCCTTGAAAATGGAGGCCGGGGATGAACTCAGGCTTGAACTGGAAGTCGGCCAGGTATCGGTCAAAGGTCCCCTTGCCGCGGCCGCCGTTGCGGCTGTTCACGCCGTCGCTGGTTCCTTGGATGGTGCTGAAGCTGAAGAACAGGTCTTTGCGCGGTTTAATGCGGGCACGCCCGAAAAAATCCTTCTGGTCGTTGTTGTCTATGGCGGCGCCGACCCCGTTGATGTTGTTGCCGTTCATCAGGCCGAGGTCGAGTTCCACTTGCTCGACGGGTTTGCTCTGGACGCTCACCAACAGGTCGCGTTCCTGGACGAAATCCACGGTCCCGGCGACGCCCGCCGAAGCCGTGCCGAAGACGCCGTTGGGAAAGCCCCCCACGGCGGCGGTTGCGCCGGGCGCCTGCGTGATGTAGCTGCGGTTGACGAAATCAATCAGCGCGCTGGTGGTCGAGCCTTCGATCCCCACCGGAATGCGGTCTTGGCCGATGCGGACTTTGTTGATATAGGGCTGGAAGGACAAGACCGGGACGATGTCCACGTAAGCCTCCTTGAGAATATCGCTCGCGGTTATGGCCGTCGTGTTTGCCGTGTTGTTGTTGCGGGAGGCAAAATCCGCCAGCAGGTGCCAGCGTGGGAAATAGTCGCTGACCTTGCCCCAGGCGACCAGCTCGGCCCGGCGGATGAAGAACCGGTTATCCGAGTTTCCACCGGCCTCGCTCTCCGCTTCATTGGCCAGGAACTGCACTTGCAGCACATTGAGGCCGATGTTGAACCGGTCGGAGAGGATCGCCAGTTTCTCGACTTTCTTTTTCCAGTCGTCCAGTTCCTTCACCGGCGCCGTGGCTTTTTCCGCGTCGGCCTTCGCCCTATCCGCATCGGCCTTCGCCTTAAGCCATTCCTCTTTGGTGATCTGGCCCTTCTCGTAGAGGATGTCCTCCAGTTCCGCGTATGCGGGAGCGGCTGTCATGGCCATGCTGATGACACCGACCATGCCGAGTGCAAGGCCGACCACACGAACCATCCATCGCTGATTCATCGTCTGTCCCTCCTCCTGGTTGTTCTCCACGTGAGAATGAAGAAAGTGCCTATGAAAAACTCGGGAAGCGATACGAAGTTGATGGTCTTTGGACACACATTTTCCTTACGTAGGGAACGACGCTACAGGAGCAGGCAAGCAAAGTCAAGGCCCGTGGTGGCCCTGTCACATACGAGCGACGGTTGGGCAGGATGGCTGTGGCTATGGACAGGGCGATCGGCCTCGTCTATACTCCGCGCCGAGTTATGGGGTTGGATGTGACGAAGGCGGGGAGAGGGCTCGTGCTGCTGCTGGCGGGCACGCTCGCGGGCTGCGCGCTGTTCTCCTCATCCGACCGGGTCATGCATCAGCAAGGCCGTACGACCATCCAACTCGAACGAGACCCGTCCGCCGGAGAAACGTTCACTGCAGGCGGGAACACGCACCCCGTTTCGATTCAGCCGGCGCACGTGGCGTCTATTCTTCGCGGGATACAGATTCGCAGCGAGCACGGCATGCTGGGGGCGATCCTCAGTCTTGCTGCGCCCGCGGAGGCGGTCTTCATAGAAGAGGAGGTGGCGGCGCTGGCCCCTCTCCTGGCGGATGGGCTGGCGCAGGCCGCGCCATCGGAGCGGGTCGGTTTCACCTATTGGAGCGCCAAGCCGGGCCGCCGCAATAGGCCGCTCTTGGGGTCTCTCGCCGTACGCGAACCCTATCTCCGGTTTGGGCTGACCGAGCACCCGACGGTCGGCTGGCAGGATCCGCAAGACCCGTCGGCGCCCACACTCTATGAACTGGAATTCGCGCAACGCAGCATGTTGTCTCCGGGCACGGAGGAAGAACGAAAGGCCGGCCGCAAGACGCGCCCCTTGCTGCAGATCAATTACCGTCGGTACCTGGCTGTTGCGCCGGACCCGAGCGGGTCGGCTTCCCCCATTACAGAGCCATCGCGCATGACCCCTGCCGGAACAGACGCGCCCCTCATTCCTCAGCCGCTGGGTCAGCAGAAAACAATCGCTCTGGAGAACCCGGCGCTGAAGGACTTGCAGCGGCAGGTCAAGGAACTCACCGAGTCGAACCAGGAATTACGGGCGAAGTTGAAAGACGCACTGGCGCGCCAGGAGTCGGCGCGGACCGTGCATGAGGAACTGGCCGGGCTCCGCCGGGAACTGGCCGACCTGAAGCAGGTGCTGGCCGACAAGGTGCTTGAACTGCATCGCATCCAAGGCCGATCGAGCGGGCCCAGCAAATAATGTTCAACCTCTTTCCCCGCGAGCCGGCCTTTTTCGAGATGTTCAACGAGGCCGCCCAGAACATGGTCCTGGGGAGCCGCCGCTTGAGAGAGATGCTGGAGTCCTACACCGATGTTGACAGGAAGGCTCGCGAGATCAAGCGGATCGAGTCGGCAGGGGACACCATCACCCACGCGATCATCAAGAAGCTGACTCAAACCTTTATCACGCCGATCGACCGTGAGGACATTTACGGCCTGGCCAGCGCCATTGACGACGTGCTGGACTGCGTGGAGGCCGCCACCGACCAGTTGGTCATCTACAAAATCGAGCACCCGACGCCGAACGCCATCCAGTTAGCCGGCATCATTTGCGAGTCTTCAGAGGAACTCTGTAAGGGCATCGCCCAGTTGGGCAAGGGCACCGATCTGAGCGCGTGCTTTGTCACGGTGAACAGCCGGGTTTGCAGAAGGTGCTGGAGGCGATGCTGTTCTCGCCGCTCCTGGGATTCGTCATGGGCTATCTGCTGATTCTGGCCACGTATTGGGCGGTACTCCGGGTTCCGCGCGGGGCGGCCAATCTGGCGTTTCGGCGACTCCAATTGGTGTCCTCGGGTTTGATGGCGTTCAGCCACGGCGCCATCACCACGGTGGAGGTCCCCCTCTGGGTGATTTTGTCGTACGGGGTGGTCCTGGTGTTTCAGGCTCTCCGCTGACGGCGATCGAACCGGACGCCATGAAGGCAATTGAAACACGCGCTGCGCGCTCCTTCGATCATGCGACCGTGTGTGCCCGCTCGCTCAAGAAGCCACCGTTCCATTCCGAGACCGTCCACCGGTTGCGCACCCACTTGCGGAGATTGCAGGCATACGCGGAACTCATGCAACGTCCCCGGGCTGCGTTCTCTCTTGCGAAGGGCGTTACGTGGCTGAGCCGGCTTCGTGCCCTGGACGTCTTCCACCGCTCTCTCCGTCGCCGACGCGCCGACGCCGAAGACATGCGGCGCGTCGCCTGGGCGCTGCGTGAAGAAGAGACGAAGGTCGCCCATGCCGGGTCTGTGGAGGCGATTCGGACATTGCTGGAAAGGACGTCGCTCGCCCGGATGCGCAGGCCGGGCGACTTTCTAGCGCGGCGACTCGAGTCGCTCGGACGGGAGCACCGCGAGCGTCTGAACGCGGCGTTGAGGGGATTGTCGGCCGACGCCAAACGGCAAGAGCTCCATCGCCTGCGTCTGTTGGTCAAGTCTTTTCGCTATCAGGAAGAACTCGCGTTGGACACAGCCTGGGGCAATCCCCAGTCGGTCGCCGCGCTCCAGCGGCTGCAGCGGACGTTGGGGAATTACTGCGATCGCGACCAGTTCCGCCGATTGGCCAAGACAATGAAACTGGCCTGCCGTAGGGAGGTACAGAAGGAGTATCGGCGATACCGAACGGTTGCCCGCGCCGCCGTTCGCAAGCTGGGCGACCGGAGGCTCGTGCTACCGGCCGGCGATGACGCGGAGAAACTTGGGGGGCAGGAGCCACAGCAGGGTGCCGGCCCCGGCTTTGGGGATGCCGGTGAACCGGATGCAGCAGGCGCCGGCTTTCTTCACGTCGAAGGACGCGGCGGTCTTGCCGGAGACCATTGCCGAGATGGTCGTACTGATGTGCGGTTCGTGGCCGATGCAGAGGACCACCGGCTTGTCCGCCAGGTCGCTGAGCCGGGCGATCAGCCGGTCCGGTGAGGCGTCGGGGGTAAGCTCATCCGCAGGCGCGACCTTCGCATCGGTCAGCAATCCCTTCTTGGCGATCTCGGCCGTCTCGCGCGTTCTCAGCAGGGGACTGGAGAGAATGACATCCGGCATGACCTTGAGCGCCTTGAGGCCCCGCACCACCTCCTTGGTCCGGTCGGCGCCCTCTGCCGTCAGCGGGCGGTCTGCGTCGTCACCCTTCCAGTCTTCCCGATCTGCGGCCAATCCGTGCCTGAGGAATACGAGTTCCATATCTTCTCCTGTCTCAGGGAGGCGCATTATAGCGAATGCGCGTGGGGAAGTCACGCCCCTGGCGCGGCAAGAATTTTCTGCCTCTCTTGAATTCCGAGTGGGTATTCTTGCACTCTCTGAAGATCACCTTGGAGGAACGACCATGAGCGCGAAGCTGTTTGAAGCGGCACTGGGGATCGTGGCACCGTGGGCGGTGAAGAC
>Ga0213870_1000785_pt1 | contig 14758 bp, 12 predicted proteins | sample WICALVC2017_Meta_FD_160119 | JGI IMG/M metagenome (GOLD analysis project Ga0213870, IMG submission 160119) | Freshwater microbial communities from subterranean cave lake in Wind Cave National Park, South Dakota, United States - WICALVC2017 | ecosystem: Environmental > Aquatic > Deep subsurface >... | reverse complement strand
GTGGAGAGGATTGTGGATTTACACTTTTTGAAGCGCTTTGTAATTTGTTGTTTTTATTTGCCATAACACATTACTAATTTTCAATTTGAAATTTGAAATTTTCATTGAAAATTAAAAATTAAAAATTTTAAATTACTTACTCTCATCTTTTTCCTCTTTCTGTGTTTTATCTTTTTTCTGTGTCTTGGTGGTTGCAGTCTTTTCATCCTTTGTTTCTTCTGCAACTTTTTTAATTGTGAAGTCTTCTTCAATTTCAATTCTATAATCTGTTAGTTTTGAAGCAAGACGCACATTTTGCCCATCCCGACCAATTGCCAAAGAGAGTTCTTCAGCTGGAACAAATACATGGGCAACCTTCTCTTCTTTTTTATCTAGCTCAACTCTAACATTTTTTGACGGAGACAAAGCCTGAGCAATATAATCCTTTGCGTTTTCCTGCCACTGAATAATGTCAATTTTTTCAATTCCGCCAAATTCCGCAATTATAGCCTGCACTCTCACTCCTCTTTGTCCCACACAGCTTCCAACAGGATCAATTCCGTGCTGATTTGAATATACAGCTACTTTGCTTCTTGCGCCTGCCTCTCTTGCAATATTTTTTATAACAACACTTCCTTTGCCAACCTCTGGAACTTCTCTTTTAAATAAACCCTCCAATAAACCATTGTTTGATCTTGAAACAATTATATCTTCCCCTTTTAGTCCTTCGCGAATTTCGGATATGTAAACAGTTATTCTTTGATTCAAATGATACTTTTCATTTGGGATTTGTTCTGGAATTGGCATCAAAGCCTCTGTCTTTCCGACATCAACAATAATATTTGGTCCCGCAAATCGCAAAACCATTCCATTTACAATTGTCCCCACTCTCAATTTGTAGTCTGCGATTATTGCTTCTTTTTCTTTTTCTCTAATTTTTTGAAGTATGACTTGTCTTGCTGTTTGAGCTGCAATTCTTCCAAAGCCCGGGGGTGTAACATTTTTATTTTTGTGTAAAATTGTGGCCTCTCCTGAATTTTTATCCAAAGTTGTGGAAAATTCTTCAAGCTCAATATCAGGATGGTCTTTCTTGTAAGCAGCCAAAATTGCGTTTTTTACTGTGTCTAAAACCACTTCAACATCAACGCCTCTTTCGTTGGCGACTTGGTTAAGTGCTAATAAAAATTCCGATCTTTGAACTGCCGGCATAATAGTGGTAAGTATACCAAATTCGAACTCAACCTTCAACACCCCAAAGCTTTTCATTGCAAGCGTTGAAACAAAGGCTGTTAAACTTTTTAAACGGATTGACTATTACAACTATTACAATCGTACGCTATAGCGTGATGTTGTAATGGAAATAAAGTAAAGAATTTAGCCTCAAATTTTATCTATAAAGCATGTTACTATGTAACGCTGTATTATAAGTACATTTCAATCCCAAGTTCGGATATAAAATAACACGATGTTGATTATCTTGGAACCTAAGGAATTCCGTGCGGCGGCCCCAGGGGCCGGAAGCTAGAGGTTGCAAGCTAAAAAAACTAGAACCAGGTTTTTTTGGATTTGGGCTCAATCATAAACTCCTGCAATAATTCTTTCTGTTTTCCTGTTAAATGCTTGGGGACTGTAACTTTTATTCGCACATAATGATCCCCGCGGCCAGAACCATGAAGATGCGGTACTCCCTTTCCTCGCAACCTAATTGCAGTACCTGGCTGGGTTCCCCCTGGAATTTTAAGCTTTAAATCTCCGTCAATTGTTTCAATGTTAACATCTCCGCCCAATGCTGCTTGCGCAAAAGATATTTCTTTATTTCCAATAATATCAAATCCTTCTCTTTGAAATCTTCTGTCTGAAGCAACTGTTACAACAATATCGTAATCCCCAAACCGAATTCTCGAACCCTCATCAACTCCAGCCGGAATTTTTATTGTTTGAGACTTGCCATTAATATTTACTTTTTTCGTAGTTCCATGAACTGCCTCAAGAAAATCCAAAGTTAAGGAGTAAACCTGCCTTCTTTGCTGCCTTCCAAATGGAGATGCACCGCCAAAAAATTGCTCAAATATTTCAAAGGGGTCGTTAAATCCTCCAAAATCAAATCCTCCTCCTCCATCTCCACCAGTTGTATATGTATAAGAAAAAGGTCCACTCTGTTGTTGTCCAAAACCTCCACCAAAAGGCCCTTGGCTAGCTCCTTGCTCAAAAGCAGCATGGCCAAATTGATCATAAGTTTGCTTTTTCGCAGGATCAGACAAAACTTCGTAAGCTTTTGTCACTTCCTTAAACTTACCCTCTGTATCTTTGCCTTTATTTCGATCAGGATGATATTGCAAAGCAAGCTTGCGATAAGCTTTTTTTATCTCATCCGAACTCGCCGATTTCGTAATCCCAAGTGTCTGATAATAATCTTTTGCGTCTGCCATAGTTTATCAATTATAATTATATTAAAAAGGGCGCTTCCGCGCCAATTCTGAATTATGAATTATGAATTCTGAATTAGTTTACTACTTCTCCTTCAACCGGTTTATCCTCCGAAGCTTCAGCGGAGGAGGACTCTTCTTTTTTCTCACCATCTCCAGCTTGCCCTGAGCTTGCCGAAGGGTTGCCCGGCTGTTGTTGGCTCATCGCCTGACCGACTTTTTGAAGACTATCTGACAAATCCTTGGTTTTTGCTCCCAAATCTTCTTTTGTTCCTGTTTCCAAAATTGCTTTTAGAGCAGAAATTTTTTCCTCAACTTCTTTTTTAAGAGCGGGAGCAGCTTTATCTCCTGCGTCTTTAAGACTTTTTTCTGCTGTAAAGATTAGAGAGTCTGCCATATTTCTTGCCTCAATTTTCTCTTTCTTCTCACTGTCTTCTTTAGCATGCATTTCTGCTTCCTTGGTCATTCTCTCAACTTCATCTTTGGAAAGACCAGTTGATCCTGTAATTTTAATGCTTTGCTCTTTTCCGGTTGCCTTATCTTTGGCTTTGACATTTAATATTCCGCTTGCGTCAATATCAAAAGCTACTTCAACTTGAGGAACACCACGAGGCGCTGGAGGAATTCCATCCAATATAAAGCGTCCCAAGCTTTTGTTGTCTATTGCCATTCCCCGTTCTCCTTGTAAAACATTTATTTCAACCTGGGTTTGGTTGTCTGCGGCTGTTGAGAATACTTGAGATTTTGAAGTTGGAATCGTTGTATTTTTGGATATCAAAGGCGTGGAAATTCCACCCAATGTTTCAATTCCCAATGTTAATGGAGTCACATCCAAAAGCAAAACGTCTTTGACTTCTCCGCCCAAAACTCCACCCTGAACAGCAGCTCCGACTGCAACTACCTCGTCAGGATTAACTGATTTATTCGGTTCCTTGCCAAAGAATTTGGTAACAAGCTCTATAATCTTTGGCATTCTGGTCATTCCTCCGACTAAAACTACTTCGTCAATGTCCGACACTTTTATTTTTGCGTCCTTTAAAGCCTGTTCAACTGGCGCTAATGTTTTCTGCACCAAAGAATCAACAATTTGTTCCATCTTTGCTCGGGTCAGTGTCATTGTTAAATGCAAAGGACCATTCTTACCGGAAGTTATAAATGGCTGATTAACTTCGGCTGAGGTTGAACTGGATAATTCTATTTTTGCTTTTTCCGAAGACTCTCTTAGTCTTTGGAGGGCTTGAGGATCACGTCTTAAATCTACATCGTTTTCTTTTTTAAATTCCGTTGCAATGTAATCAATTATTAACTGGTCGAAATCATCTCCTCCCAAATGAGTGTCTCCATTTGTGGATTTTACTTCATAAACTCCTTCTCCTAGCTCCAAAATAGAAATATCAAAAGTTCCTCCGCCCAAATCATAAATCGCAATCGTGTGAGCATTTTTTTTATCAAGTCCGTAGGCTAGGGCTGCTGCTGTTGGCTCATTTATAATTCTTAGAACCTCTAATCCCGCAATCTCCCCGGCTTGTTTGGTTGCTTGTCTTTGACTGTCATCAAAATATGCAGGCACTGTGATTACTGCTTGTGTAACTTTCCCTCCCAAATAATTTTCTGCATCTTTCTTTATTTTTTGTAGAATTTGCGCTGATATTTCCTGTGGAGTAAATGTGCGGCCTTCAACTTCAACAACTGCCATGCCATCACGACCTGACTTTATGCTGTACGGGAGCCATTTCATGTCGAATTGCACTGATTTATCAGTAAATTTGCGACCCATTAATCTTTTTATAGAGAAAACTGTTTTCTTGGGTTTTAGAACAATTTGATGTTTCGCAACGTCTCCCACCACATGGCTGATCGGATCAACAACCGATGGAATGACATTGCGTCCCTCTGCAGAGTAAATTACTTTGGGACTTCCTCCCTCCATTACCGCAATACATGAATTTGTTGTGCCTAAATCTATTCCTATTATTTTACCCATATTAATTTGTCTCCTTTTTTCCGACTGCAACTTGTGCAGGACGTAAGACATTTTCCCCCATTTTAAATCCAGTTCTCAACTCTTCAACCACTTTGTTATCTTCCCCACCTACTGTCTTAATTCCTTCCATCAAAATTGGGTCAAACTCGCGTCCTACGGTTTCGATTTTTTCTACACCCTCATCTTTTAATATATCAAAGAATTTTTGGATACTCAACTTCAAACCCTCATCTTCGATATGCTTACTTGAAAGTAATAGAAAATCCAAAGCTGGTAAAAACCTCAAAATTAAATCTTTGTTAGCTTTTATCAACCATTCTCTTCGCTCAGTCGCAACTCGCTTTTCCAGATTCTGGTAATCTGCAAAAATTCTTTTTACCTGGTTTTCCAGATCTTCAATTTTTTTCTTCAATGTTTCTATTGCAACCACTGAATCGCTGAACTTTCCTGAAGCACTGAATTTCTGTGTTTCATCCTTTTTCTGTGCTTCTGTGATTGCATGCTTTTTATTTTTGTCATTTTTATCCATCACAATAGTCTACCACCCCTTGGCTATTTCTTCAATTAAATCTCCAAAATATCTAACTGTTGGAACAATTTGTGTATAGTTAAGCCTGCTAGGCCCCAAAACTCCCACTTCACCAGTTAATTGCATTGGAGTTTTGTAATGAGTGAAAACAAATCCGTAAGGACCTTGCATATTTGGGCCTAACTCATCACCCAAAAGCACTTGAACATCTTCGGAAACTAAACTAGCAAAAAATTTACGGCAATCCTCAAACTCATCAATTGTTGAAAGCAAACTTTTTGTCACATCTATATCGAAAAATTCCGGCATGTCCAAAATATTTGCATATCCCGCGCAATAAACATCCCCATCTGCAGTTGTTGCGATTGCCAAAGCCTTGGTTTTGTTCGCCAAAGATTTAGTTAGCTCTCTTAAAAATTTATCTTCTTTTTCTCGAAAGTCCCAGAGACTTTCTTTCACCGCTGTTTCCTCGGTTACTGACAAATCTTTTTCTTTCATGAGCTGCTTAACATAAAATTTCATTCCACTTGGAGTTGGCATGCGGCCTGCAGATGTGTGATTTTTTTTGAGATACCCCAGTTTTGTAAGGCTGACCATTTCATTTCTAATGGTTGCAGGACTTGCGCTGAGGCTGTACTTTTTTTCCAAAGTTTCAGAGCCTACAGGTTCAGCTGTTTCAATATATTCCTCAATGAGAGCTTTTAGAATTTCAACTTGTCTTTGCGTCAAATCATGCATATGTTAGCAGATAATATACCACGACTGCTAATTCTTGTCAAGACCCAAAAAGGTGGTTTTTCAAATTCTGGCTTACATCAAACGCATTCGCATGCTTCAAATATCCTAAGTAAGACTGCAATGACTGATTAAAGTTTTCCGAACCAACTTTTCTTTTCAGTTTTATAAATATCCTTCTTTTTGTTTTAGTTCTGGGCAAAATATAGTAAGGCAACACAATGTACCCTAAAAAATCTATTCCGTTGTCTAGACAACGGATACTTATTTTTCTTGGATGAAGTTCAAGTATTAAATTATTCATAAGAAACTCAGATATAATTATATAATTACAAGACTACGCTATAGCGTATCTTTGTAATGAGGTAGATGTACTCTCTCCCACTTGACAAGTGGGAACACGAACAGGAAGTTCAAAGAAGATAAAAGCTCAGAAGAACAAAGAACTAAGCTTTTTTTACTCCCTCAGAACGACCACCCCAGCTCGAATTGTGACGCCGCGGACCCAGATCCCAATCGACACCCAGGCCCCCACTGACGCCGAAGTCCGCACCCACCACGTGACCACCGTGACGAGACCCCAGAAGACGGGACCATGTTTCTTCATCAAAATAATGACTTGTTTGAAGTTTTGCATCTTGAGAAGCAATAATGAATGTATTTAGTCTTTGACCAGATTTTCCTTGTTTTTTAAGCAGATTTTTCAGATCCTTTTCTTTGGTATTCCTATTGGGACTATCAAGATTTGCTTCAATGTCAAACCAACCTCCTTGATTTGATTCACTGGTTACGGGATTATCCCTCTTTACAGAATAGCTTTGCATTTCCGGAAATATTCTTCCTAACAAATGACGATTTTCTTGACTTGCAACTTCAGTTGGAACATAAACGAGTTTTCTTCCTTCTTTTTCAAGCTGTGAGATTTCTTCTGTGGTTCTATCACAGAGAGGAACTGTTAGAGAAAGTCCTGCTTTCTCTCCCCAAACTTGCCATAAAGTCTGCCAATATGAGGTTACCATTTCCGGAGTATGAGGTTTTTCTTTGAATTCTTTGACTGTTTGCTCAAGTAATCCTAATTGTGATTTTTCTGCTTTTATGACACTCGCTCCATCAGAAAGAGGAAAATCGCCACGTTCTTTAACTCTCTTAGTCAAAGCCTCAGCCAATCCCGCATCTTCAGCATTACCTGTTCCTTTTAGCGCTGGTATAGCAAGTCTTTCTAACATAAGACATATTTATATCACAACTATAAGTTAATTGTCAAGTTCGGTGGCCTTTGTTAGACTAAGGCTATGAACCGTAGAAAAAAACCTTTTTGGCTTTTTGTCCTTAGTCTTTTGTCTTTGGCCGGACTGCTTTATCTTGTCTTTTTGTATCCGCCTTCCTCTGAGTTACAAGTTACCAGTTATAAGTTACCAGTTACCGCAGTTTTCTTTCTTCTTCTTTTTACTTTTTTCTTATCTTTTATTACCTATCTCTCCCGCAATGTCCGGAGAGGAGCAATAATTGGAACGTTAATAATAGTCTATCTTATCTTCCGCATGCTCCATCTCAATAGTCCTTATTTCCTGCTTCTCCTAATCGCTCTTTACATAAGCCTTGAGCTCTTCTTTAAAAAGAAGGTATAAACTGTTAGAATTAGGCCAAAGTAATGAGAAATTCTAAGGAATCTCCAAAGAATAATGAGCTTGAACCAACCGTTGCGGGGAAAGAGCTTCATGCACATTTGAGCGGATCTGCTAATCCTTCTGATATTTTTGACTTAATCCTTCAAAATGACATACACATCAAGCAGGAAGAAAGGATCAATTCAATAACCCAGCAATTCGGAATTAGGCTGGCAGATGAAATAAGAGCTAATCCGCAAGAAGCTAAACAAAAGTTTTCAAAAGCTTATGTATGCGAACCCAACGGAACAAATAGATTTACTGAAGTCATGCAAAGATTTAACTTAACCAGCCTCTTATTGCAATCTCCCAAGGTTCGTACACAATTAGCAAAAGCTACTTGTGAAGATTTTAAAGTCAATGGAGTTGATTATGTCGAATGGCGAATAGATCCTTTTTCCTCAACAGCAAATGAAACGGCGCAAGAGGGACTTGAAAAACTTTCCGATTTCTATTCCGGAATGAAATCAGTCGACTTAATATCAAAAATTGTACTGAGCTTTTCCCGATCGAGATACCGTAAGCCTGATGGATCTATAGATCAAGCTAAGATTATATTCCTAACAGAACAGCTGGAAAAATTACTAGCTGTGGGGGGAAATCTTCCCATAGTTGGTCTTGATTTTAGCGGATACGAGGTTGTACCTTTAGATCGCTTTAGACCGATTTTTGATCTAGCACATAGAAACAAAATGGGAATAGCTTCTCATGTGGGCGAAGGTGAAACCCCAACTCTTGAAGACGGTTTTGCGGATATTGAAACTGCCCTTGATGTTGGTTCGAAAAGATTGGGACATGCAATTGTCGCATATGCTCCTTTAGATGAATACTTAGGTAGACATGATCGCTTCAGAAGAATATATGATGAACGAAGAGTTGGCCGATTGCGGTCCAGACAAAATGAAATAATGGCCAGGCTGAAAACGGAAGGGGTTGCCATAGAAGTTTGTCCTACATCGAATTTAGCTGCTCATCTTGGTCTGAAATCATTTGAACAGCATCCAATTGGCAGATTAATTGAAGAAAATGTTCCATTCGTAATTTGCTCGGACGATCCTGGAATTTTTGGAACAACTCTTCGGAAAGAAATTTCCCGAATTGCTCAAGCTAAACATCTTGATGCTAATCAAATCACAGAATCTGCCAACCAATTCGCACTTGCTTAAATCTCTATCACTCCTTGTTAGCCTTCCCACCTTCCAGGTGGGAACACAGGTGGGAACACAAATTGACAGATTAATAGACTTGAGACTAAACCGTCGTAGTTCAATGATTCAAACTATTGAACTGAAGAGATGTTGGAATAAATATTAAACTTTGTTTAAACTACTCTGCTTTGATAGAATTACAAGGTGAACAAGTTTTATATAACTACAGCCATTGACTATGTGAATGATACTATTCATATCGGGCATGCTTTTCAAAAAATTGCCGCAGATGTTTTGGCGCGTTATCACAGGGCAACGCTTGGAAAAGACAATGTTTTTTTCCTAACAGGAACTGATGAATATGGACAAAAAGCTGAAAAAGCGGCGAAAAATGCCGGAATATCCCCATTGGAATTCGTAAGGAAAATTGCTGCAACCGACAAAGAACAACAAGATTCTCTAAATATTTCTTACGATAGATTTATAAGAACAACCGATCCTGATCATACAGAAGTTGTAAAAGAAATCTGGAATAGAGTCCAAAAAAGTGGTGATGTATATTCCGGAGAATATGAAGGATCATATTGTGAGGGATGCGAAGCTTATTACGCAAAAGAAGATTTAATTGATGGTCAATGCTCTGTTCATCCGACATTGAAAATAAAAACTATCAAAGAAGAAAATTATTTTTTCAAATGGTCTAAATACAAAAATTTCCTGATAGATCATATTAAGAAAAATTCCAATTTTATTTATCCAACCCACCGCGCAAATGAAATGCTAGAGTTTGCTAAAAATATAAAAGATATTCCAATTTCAAGAAGCAATTTTACTTGGGGAATTCCTGTTCCCAATGACCCAAAACAAGTAATTTATGTTTGGTTTGATGCTTTGGCAAATTATTTAACTGGTGTTGGATTTTTGAAAGATAAAAAATTATTTGATAAATTCTGGCCCGCGGATGTACATATTTTAGGAAAAGATAATCTTCGCTGGCATGCACTTTTGTGGCCGGCAATGCTCAAATCTGCAAATATTGAACTCTCAAAAACTATTTTGGTTAATGGTTTTTTAAATATTAATGGTCAAAAAATAAGTAAGTCAATCGGAAATGTAATTCGTCCAAGTGAATGGGTCAAAAAATATGGAGCTGACACCGTCAGGTATTATCTCTTGAGATATACAAACATAACTGAAGACAGCGACATATCTGAAGAAAAATTAAAACAAGCGTACAATTCCGACTTGGCAAATGGATTGGGAAATTTAATTGCCCGCGTTGCGAAACTTGCAGAAAATTCAAACTATACTCAAATGGTTAGTGTTAATAAAACCTCTTCTCATCTTTTGGATGTTGAAGAATATTCCAGTGCTTTTGCAAAATTTAGATTTAATGATGCACTATCTTTTGTTTGGGGAAAAATTACTAGCTTAGATAAGTTTATTAATGAAGAAAAACCATGGGAATTGGCAAAGACAAACAGCTCCAAACTTAGATCTGTACTAAGTCATTCAATCGACCAACTCCAAGAAATCGCAGTACTGCTGGAACCCTTTTTCCCCGAAACTGCGGAGAAAATTGAAAAACAATTCCGCGGGCCGAAAATCGCTTCCCAAAAACCTCTATTTCCAAGAATATAATTTAGTGTTATAATTGTTCTATGGAAGGTATCACGGAAACTCCCAAAGCAGATTCCAGTCCAAATGTCCCAATTGCAGAAAACAAAGAAATGCAATTAAAAGCTGCTGAACTTGCTACAGCAACTAGAGGAAAAGGCATGGGTGTACTTATGGGCAAATTTGCACCCCGATTTTTTCCAAAAAACTCATCGTTGGTAGGGGGATATTCTTATATCGGAAAATTTATACAAGATGAGCAAATACCCGACAACAGTCCCGCACCATCACTAATAAGTTGGTCTGAAGTGCCTGGACCTAGGGGAACTACGGATACAAGTGGAATCAACCATCCATATCGTCAACGTTGGATGAAAAAACAATATGTACCTCCAATACAAGTAATACGAAAGAGACAAATCAAAGAAACACCAAGAGAAGTAAAGTTTCTTGGAGGACTAATAACCAAAACACATATCGATAGAAAACCAGTGACTGTAAAAATTCCAACAGATACTCCTATTACTTATCATGGCAAAAAGGGAGAAAAAGACTGGATACGATACGATTACCGCATGATTATTGAGTATCCATATGATGCTCGCTCAGGAACTATGGTTAACATGTCAGTTGCTGTACCTCCTGATATTGCAATACAAATTGATGAGCAAGTTACAAGAAATGTCTATTTCCCAGATGCTTTTTTCAAAGCGCTATATCCTGGGTACATTGGTCCAGACGCCAAGCAAGATGTTAAAAGAAGGGAAGCAACAGAATTGGAAGTAATTGATCTTGTGGGAAAACCTCCAACACGCGAATTGCGAAAGTATACTCAACCCATTCCATACTAAGCTACCTCTTCATACAAAATACTTGATACTATATACTTAATACTATCCTTTATGATAGATGTTCATTGTCATCTGAATTTCCATTCTTTTGAAAAAGATTATGATGAAGTTATTAAAAGCGCTTTTGAGGCCGGCGTAACAAAAATTATTAACGTAGGAACTAAGATTGATTCGAGTCAGCTGGCGGTTGAATTAGCTTCAAAATATGATAATTTGTATGCTATAGTCGGAGTACACCCCCATCACGCGGATAAAATCCAAAAAGAAAGTGTCATTCTGGGAAGCAAAGCGACACCAGAATCTGATTCTGGACAAGCCAGAATGACAGACACTAATTGGCTTGACCAACTTGAGACTCTTGCGCAAAATCCTAAAGTAGTGGCAATTGGTGAGATCGGATTGGATTATTTCTCATACAAATCAAACGACATTGTTGATCCCAAGCTTCAGAAAGAGGTGTTTATCAAACAAATTGAGCTCGCTCACAAGCTTAAACTCCCTCTTCAAATCCATAATCGCCAAGCTGGAAAAGATATCCTAGATATACTTTTAAACCATAAATCATACCTTTTAAGCTCTCCCGGAATGTTTCATTGTTTTGCAGGAAGCATAGATATTTTAAAACAAGCGCTAAACTTGGGATTCTACATAGGATTTGATGGAAACATAACCTATAGCGGTATAGCTCCCGGCGAGGATACAGACTTAAAAGATTTGGTAAAATATACACCTCTAGACAGAATTGTCACCGAAACAGACAGTCCTTTTTTAACTCCACTGCCTCACCGAGGTAGCAGGAACGTACCTTCTTATGTTATAATTACAGCCAAGTTTATCGCACGAATCAAAGATATTGCTTTCGATGAATTTGAAGCAAAAACAACAGCAAACGCAACAAAACTCTTTACCCTATGACTGATTTTTTTCAAAAAATATTTAGCCGTTATCCGATAAAAACAAAAAGAGGATTGGAACTTTTGCCAGGAACAGTTTCTTGGACTTTAATTTTATTCCCAATTTGGGGTTCAATTTTGATACCCTATATTGTTGCATACTTCATTCTATTTTTTGACGTTTACTGGTTCTATAAATCATTTTCTCTTGCAATAAACGCATATAGAGCTTCGCAAAAAATCAAAAAAGCAGAACAAGAGAACTGGTTAAATAAATTGAAAAAATTATCTAACTCCAAAAAAGTCAATCATGTCTTAATAATTCCCAATTATAAGGAGAGTTTAAGCAAACTAAGGCAAACTATCCAATCCATTGCTTCTCAGACACATCCAACAAAGCAAATCTTCGTTGTTTTAGGAATGGAAAAAAGAGAAGCAGATGGAATGAAAAAAGCAAAAATTCTAATAAAAGAATTCAAAAATAAATTTGGAGATATTTTTGCCACTTATCATCCCGATATAAATGGGGAGGTCAAAGGAAAATCGTCCAACGAGTCCTACGCTTCAAAAAAAGCCTATCGCAAGTTCATACAAACAGGGCTTATTGACATCAATTTCGCAACAGTTTCATCTGTTGATGCAGATTCTGTTTTTGACAAACAATATTTTTCCTACCTGTCATACAAATTCTTAACTGATAATTTAAGGTATAATAAGTTTTGGCAATCAGCCAACGTAAACCACAATAATTTCTGGACTGTTCCGGCCCCAATTAGAATCATTGCATTTTTCGGAAGCCTTTGGAGAACAGCTCTTTTAGTTCAGAAAGACCGTTTGATTTCCAACTCAACATACTCTCTATCCTTTTCTCTTCTTAAAAAAATCGGATTTTGGGATACAGATGTTATTCCTGAAGATTACAGAATATTTTTTAAAGCTTTTTACAAACTTGCGGGCAGAGTCTGGATAGACCCAATATTTCTAAAAACTTCTATGGATGCTCCTCTTTCTACAAGCTACATAAGAAGCTTAAAAAATAAATATCACCAAGAAAGACGCTGGTCTTGGGGTGCGTCTGACGATCATTTATATATAAAATGGTGGCTTACGGTCCCAAATGTTCCCTTTTTGAGAAAGACAATTATGCTATATAACGTACTTCTAGATCATTTCTTGTGGCCAGTTAACTGGTTTATAATAACTATTGCAGCAAATATTATTCCTTTCACAAATCCTGCATTTCAAAGAACAACGCTTGGGTATAGTTTGCCAAGCCTAGCCGGACTCATATTAACATCATGCTTAGTGGCTCTTCTTGCAATGGTAATAATTGATTTCAGAAACAGACCAAAAAATCCCTCCATTTCTAAATTTAGAGAGTTTCTTTTCCCTTTCCAACTTATTCTAATTCCAATTGTTGGATTCTTTCTCTCAACCCTTCCTGCTTTAATTTCCCACACTCAACTAATAAGAGGGAAAAGATTGGAATATAAAGTCACGGAAAAACTATGAAGAGGCTTCGAGGACTTGAGAAAAGCAGGGAATTCTGGTTTTTAACACTAACCTCTTTCTTATTTTTTATATTGAGACTTCCTTCTCTTTTTGAACCTCTTTGGTATGGCGATGAAGGAATTTATCAGGTAATTGGAACTAGTTTAAATAATGGTAAGTTGTTATACAAAGAAATATTTGACAATAAGCCTCCTCTTTTGTACTGGCTCTATTCTTTTTTTGATTCTGATCAATTCACGATAAGACTTATCTCTCTTATATTTGGAGTGCTCTCTATTGTTGCATTTTTTCTTCTCTCCAAGAAACTCTTAGCAAATAAAAAAAACAAAATTCATTTTGTAGCAACTTTTATTTTTGCTATCCTTTTTGGCATACCAACACTTGAAGGCAATATTGCAAATGCAGAAAATTTTATGCTATTGCCTATTCTTACCTCCGCTCTTTTTATCGTAAGTCAAAAAAAATATTTTATTGCAGGGCTACTTTTGGGAATAGCTTTTCTTTTCAAAATTATTGCTATTTTTGATTTATCGGCTTTTCTTGTTTTTTATTTTATTCTAAATTTTGACTCTCTAAAAAAAGAGATTAATCTATCCAAAATTCTCGTTGGGTTTTTCCTTCCTATATTTTTAGTCACTCTAAATTTTCTGACTAATGGGACATTTTTTGATTTTATAAAGGCCGTATTTATTTCCAATATTTCCTATGTGAGTTATGGAAATAAAATCGGTGCTTTCCCCATTATTCTTTTTGTAAAATTAATTCTTTTGGGAATTTTTACCTTATACGTTTTTGCAAAAAGAAAAAAAATTAATGCTAGCTCACTTTTTGTACTTATCTGGTTTGCTTTTTCTCTGTTTAACGCATTCTTCTCGCAACGGCCCTACACACATTATTTATTAGTTTTACTTCCAAGCTTTTGTCTTTTGATAGGATTAGTATTTTCTGAAAAGAAATACAAAAAAATAATATTTATATTTTTATTAATAACATTACTAGCAATTATTAAAGGTTTTGGGATTCCAAACTTTAATAAAAGTATTAAATACTACTACAATTTCATTTCTTATGTAAAAGGAGAGAAAACAATGACTCAGTATCAAACGTTTTTTGATAAGAATACTCCGTTTGACTATGAGGTAGCTCGTTTTATTAAACCCAAACTTGGCAAAAATGACACCATTTTTATCTGGGGCAACAATGCGCAACTGTATCAACTAGTTAATGTAATTGCGCCCACAAGATATATCGTTGCTTATCATATAATAAGTTATGAAGATGGAGTTCCTACGACAAAAAGCTCTTTAGAAAAAATAAAACCAAAGTTTATTGTTGTTATGCGAAATCTTGGAGAGCCTCCTTTCCCTCTGGTAAATTATTCCAAAAAGATGAATATTAACAAAACAATTATTTATGA
>Ga0213870_1000784_pt1 | contig 14775 bp, 18 predicted proteins | sample WICALVC2017_Meta_FD_160119 | JGI IMG/M metagenome (GOLD analysis project Ga0213870, IMG submission 160119) | Freshwater microbial communities from subterranean cave lake in Wind Cave National Park, South Dakota, United States - WICALVC2017 | ecosystem: Environmental > Aquatic > Deep subsurface >... | reverse complement strand
TTTCTATAGCCTTGTTTTACTACTAACTGCTTCTTGCAAAATTGACATTTTATTTTCATACCATACACCTCCTTATCAGGAGGTTATACTATCAAATTATATAAATCTGACGTTTAGTATACTATATTCGATGCCCTAAGGATGCCCCTGCCGGGATTCGCACCCGGGTTTCGGCCGCGAAAGGGCCGCGTCCTTGACTACTAGACTACAAGGGCATAATTTCCTAAACCCAAATTTACTTTTAAACCTTGCTATTCACTACAAAAAAAGAGAAGATAGCGCACTTCGTGCGGAGTTCTAACTAATCCAATCTTTCAATATTCGTTGTAATCTTCCTCCAGTAGGGGGTTTCCTAGCATAAGAAGGATCGAAAAAGCCAAGTAACCCCATAACTCTTCACATTTAGAACATCGAACACCATAATTTGCATCAGAATATTTTGTTATAATTTCCTGTTTATCAATAATAATCTTTTTTGTTTTGAATTCAATCTTGTATTTTCTCCTGAGAAAATACGTCGGGGGGACTAGGCTTGTCGACGGTGCGGCAGAGAGATATAAGCTGAGAATAATCAGTTGTGACCAAAAACTTAAGGTGATTAGTACAATTCGGCACTAAACTGCCCTCCTTACAATAAATATATCAAATAATAGTTAAAAAGATATTTGGCTGGAAAGTCAAACAGAAAAGAGCAGATAGAATAGACACAGCTCTCTTCTGTAGGGATATTTGGCATAACTTATTTAGACTTTAATCCTGCCCCAATTACAATTAAATCATTAAAATTAATAACTTCAAATCCCTCTTCTTTTATTCTCTCATCACATTCTAGACAAATCAATACAAGATGTTCTTTATAACCAAATGTATTAATTTTTTTTGCTCTTACTTGAAGAGAGTTTTTTATCGATAAGGCTTCTTTTTTATTTAGTTTATTGAATTTAATCTCTCCAATAAGAATCTTTTTATGCTCTCTGTCTATCCCTACTAAATCAGCTTCTTCGTCTTTGTCCCACCATCTGCCGAAAAGATAATCATTGTAATTCTTGTTTCTCGAAATTACTCCTAAAACTATTTCTTCAAATATCTTACCTGTAAATCCGTTAAACTCAGGTTCAATTTTCTCATGATACAATTTCTCTTGCCTCTCTTGCTCTATATATTCTTGATTTTCGAATACAAATCTAAACCAAAACTTAAAGAAACTATCTTTAATAAGATAAATGCCATTTCTTGATCTCGTCGGGTTTTTTTCAGTAATAGGAACTCTTCTCTCAACAAGTTGTAAGTCGATAAGCACACTTAGATACTTATTAACGAAAGATTTCCCCAGCCCAGTATCGTTTACAATTTGTCCTGATCTCGTATTGCCTTTTGAAATAGAGTAAAGAATAGAAAAATAATTCCTAGGTTCTTTAAGTTCTTCTCTTAATGTAAAAAGTACATCGTTATAGAGGAGTTTATTCTTTCTCAATAGATTTGACATTAAATTTTCTTTGAGGGTTTTACCAAAATCAAACTCTAACAAATAAGCAGGCATTCCTCCAAGTAAAGTATAATAGAGAATTTTATCTTTGAGAGATAAATGTTGAGGGAAGAAAAGAGTTGCATCATCGAATTTCATAGGTTCCACAAGAAGTTGTTCCGTTCTTCTTCCATACAAGGGACTTTTATGACCTAGTAGTCTTTCCATCATGTTAATGGAAGATCCACAAAGGATAATATAGGCGTTTTTCTTAGAGAAACGATTATCCCAATAATCTTGAAGAATACCTGTAATTCGCTTAGAAGATTGTACTAAATAAGGAAACTCATCAAAAACAATAGGAATTCTAGGTTTTTCAGATAAATATGTAAAAAGTGCATCCCAACTTGAGAACGGATTAATCTTTAATACCTCGTCATTATAATATCCAGCTATTTGAGAACTTAACTTCTTAAGTTGTTCTAATTCTGACTCTTGTCTTGCTAAAATGTAAAGCCCTTTATGTTTTTTAAGAAATTCTTTAAGCAATTCAGTTTTTCCTACTCTTCTCCTACCATATAAAATAACAAGTTTAGAGTCTCCTTTTTCATAGAGACTATTCAGTAACTTGAGTTCTTCTTTTCTATTTTTGAATTCTGTCATATTTACCATTTTTACTCTAGAATACACCAGATATATTCAGTATACTCTTAAGTAGTATACTACGAAGTATACTATTTAAATGTTTCGATAAAATTACGTTGTTAACTTAACGGTTGGTCTAATCGCATAACTTAACAATTCAATTTACCATGAAAACTTTTAAATAGTTCGGGTTCCTAATTTATTTATGAAGATTATGAAGGTTAAGGATAAAACGGTCGGTGACACTACCTATTATAAATACAGGATTAATTTACCAAAGGAAGCAGTTGAACAATTAAAACTACTTGATAAAGAGTTAAAAGTCAAAGTTCAAGGGGGGAAAATTATCATAGAAGAAAATTAGTTTTAAATTTCAAACCATTCCTTCAATTGGGCTTGGATTTCTTCTTGCCTTTTTGTCTCTTCCTCAATAATATCAGACATTTCTTGTAAACTAAGTAATAAAAGATTTGGAATCTTTCGATTTACCAGTTCTTGTTCAAACCCTGACTTTGAGACTATTACATACTTCAGTTTTCCTTTTGCGGAAGTTTTAAGAGACTTATCTTTTAATTCTTCAAAAATTCTACTATTCACAAGTCTATTTTGGAATTTAGTTTCTACGAATATAGATGTTCCTTTATTTGTTAGGACTAAGTCTATATCTTCATCGTTCTCCCACCATTTACCAAATTCAGTAAAATCTATTTCCATTCCTTTAATTTTTTTGCCTCTTACTAACAAGAAAAACTCAGCGATTATATCTTCAAATATTCTTCCACAATATTCTTCAAATTCTTTATATATTTTTTTAATTGTCGGTTCATTTATTCCTGCTTGTATTTGGTCTTGGAATGGATAAACAAACCTATACCAAAATTTAAAGAAGTTATCTTTTATCTTGTATCTCATCATCTTTTTTCTCCCATAAAGAGGATTGGACGGCGAGATTATATCTAAAAGTTCAGATAAATTTCTTAGATAGGGTGTGATTTGGCTTTGTTCCAACTCCAATTCATCAGCAATCTCTTTTAGTTCCTCTTTTCCTTTTGAGATTGCTCTTAAGATAGATATATACCTTTCAGGATTTGTTAATTCAAATTTTAGGGCATTTATGGGTTCACTATATAAAGAACCTCTCTCTGAAATAACCAATTGTTTTATTGCTTCAACAATTTCTAATTTAGAATCTTTAAAGTCGCTTAGATATTTCGGAGTTCCTCCAAAAACTGAAAAAATCTTTACTTTTTCCTCTTCAGAGTATTCTTTGAACATCTCTCGGAAATCAACATATTTGAATTGTCTTAGAGGAAGAGTAAAAGTCTTTCTTCCATATAATGGTCCCTTTTCGGCTAAAGCAAGTCTATGCATCATGCTCATTGATGAACCGCTAATAATTAACATTATTTTGTTTCTCTTTAATTGCTCATCCCAATGTTCTTGAATAGAGCGAATGAAGTCTTTAGCAAACTTATCTATCACCTGAAATTCATCAAAAATAAGCAAAAACTTTTGGTCTTTAGTTTTTTCAATTATATAATCAAAGAAGTCACTCCATTCTTCAATTTTTACCACCTCTCCAAAGTTCTCCTCAATTTTTTTAGAAAGAGCTTTTTTTAGTTCAGCTTTTGACTGAAAGGTAATTGTCAAAAAAATCTTTCGGCATTTAATTTTGCTTACAAATTTTCTTAATAGCTCTGATTTACCAACTCTACGTCTACCATATAATACTCAAAACTCTCCTTTCTCTAAATTATCAAATTTTTCTTTCAGAAGCTCTAATTCCTCGAACCTATCATAAAACCTTTTTTCTATTACCATTTTGATTTATATATATTTATAATCTGATTATAAACAAATATAATCTAGATTATATAAATCTTTCTATTATGCATTTTCGGGTTCCGAAAGGTTCATATACTTCGGGTGCCTAATTGTTCTATGAAAGATAGAATAATATGTAAAAACTGTAAGAGTGATGAAGTAATCAAATAGTGTAAGAGAAAGACACATCATAGAGGGGAAATCCAAAGATATAAATGTAAAGATTGTCAATATTATTTCACTATTGATGACGGCTTTTTTAGAATGAGAAACACACCTCAAAAGATAACTCAATCAATAGATTTATTTTATAGAGGGGTTTCAACAAGAAAAGTACAAGAGCATTTAGCCATTTTCCACCCCTACAATGCCTCCAACGTTTCAATCTATAAGTGGACTGTGAAATACTCTAAACTAATAAGTAAATTCACAAATAGATTAAAGCTTAATGTTGGGAAAGAAGTGCAGATTGATGAGATAGAATTTCACAGAAGACAACATCATAAAAAAGGAATGAAGGGAGTTGATAAGAATTTCTTTATTGATAGCGTAGACCCAGAAACAAAGTTTATGCTTTCTTCTGAATATACAAAGACAAGGGGAAAAAGAGACATTAAGCCTGTCACAAAAAGAATAAAGGATAGAACTGGAGATAAAATAGAAATGGCTACCACGGATGGTTGGAACGCTTATATTAAAACCATTAAATCTGTTTTTGGTTATAACAACAAGCTAGGAAGATATAATGTATTTCATAATAGGGTTGTAGTTTCGGCTGAAGACGGTAATTTTAATCATCCTATAGAAAGATTGCACAATAGTATAAGAGGCAGGACAAAAACAATGCGAGGCTTTCATGGCTCTATTAATTCAGCAAATGCGATAATGAAAGGCAGGGAGATTTATTACAATTTCATAACAAAACATCAGCAAATACAATGTTGTCCTTATGAATTGGTTATTCCAGCATTAAAAGAGGCGTTTTGAGAGGAGAAGAATAAGTGGTTGAGTTTGATAAGGTTGAGTGCTTTGTTTTAATAAAGTCAAATAATAGTACATTATTACCTTAAATGGAGCTAAACCGAAAATAACAAGTCTTTTATAGGCAAAAGGCTTTTTTTAAAATACATAAGATCCTATAGAACCAAGATTCTGTTCTCATGAAAGGAATATCTCTATGCCAGAACAATGAACGTGGAAAGGTTTTATTTTCGTGATTATCTACTCCAAAAAAGGATAAAATACAAAAGAGAAAAACCTATAAAGATTAAATGTCTCCAATTAACATGATAACAAAAGAAATAATTTGCAAAGAATTAATAAAAAATGGACATTCAAAAGAAAATGGCATAAAGATGTGGAATATCGGAAACAAACAGTTCCGCTATATCAATCTAGAAATGGCCAAAGCCTATTTAAAATTACAAGAACACCCTAGATACAAGGCAACTATAACAGAAAAAGAAATAAAGCTGTTAGAAGAAAATATACTAAATTTCCTAAAGCCAATGAAAGAATCTTCATTCAATCTAATAGATATGGGTTGTATAAATGGGATAAAAGCTAAAACTATTCTCAAAAACCTTCCATCAGCTATGAAAATACGATATTGCCCAGCAAGTGTAAATGAACACCTAGTAAAAATCTCTTTAGAAAATGTAAAAAAAGAAAATTTCTCTAATGTAATAGAATATGCGCCAAGGATATCACCTGATTTTGAGAGCCTAGATCAAATTAGTGCTGCCCTAAGAAATAACACCTATCAAAAAAATGTCCTCCTAGCCTTACGATCATTGATCGCAAACTTCGATATAAACCAATATCTCTTTAATGTCAGCAGATCAATGTTTCCAGACGATCTTCTCATCGTAGGCAACGGAATCAGAAAAGGAGAAAGATTTGCAAATTTAGAAACCTACAAGCATCCTGTTTTCAATAAATGGCTAATTCATTTAATGCGCCAATTAGGGTTCAAAGACAATGAAGTAGAATACGATGCAAGATTTGCCCATAACCGTCTAGAAGCCTATTACAAAATAAACATTGATAAAACATTAGAACACAACACTAAAAAAATAGAATTAAAAAAAGGTGATGAAATAATAGTACTTTATCAATACAAATTCTACGCAGAGGAATTAAAAAATCTAATAAAAATGTATTTCGATGAAGTTGAACTTGTCAAAGACTCAGAAGAAGAATATGCTTTAGTCTGGTGTAAAAAATGATCCCACGGAGATTTGAACTCCGGACCTCCGGCTCTCTTAGACTTCTCTACTAGAGCATAGACTCTAATGAATCCACGTCATATAAGACCGGCGCTCTAAACCAGGCTGAGCTATGGGATCATAATTACTCATCTGGAATAATTTATAAATCTGCTTATTCTGTTAACTACTAGGGGTTAAAACCCCACAGCGTTTCTTTCAACTGCTCGCTGTAAAAAAAGGACCGAACCATGGGAAAGATATTGCTTCTGGGATTACTATATTTAAGGATGAAGAAACAGATGAAGTTATAGGCATAGGCATTCTTAACTTCAGGAAAAAAGCAAAAAATCTGTATGAATTAGAATTAAACCTTCCATTTGAAGTTAATTTCTCTGCCCTTACAACTTAATCTTTGTTTTGATTATTTAATGTGAGAAGAGAAAAAAGACCAGAAAAAGAAATAAGAAAAATGTCTGTGAAGTGATAGAAAGATTTATATATAACAATGTGCACATTATATTACATATAAAATGATTATCAAAGATGCGATGGTTTTGATACACTTAGCTAAAATGACTGTACTTGAAAAAAGTTGCGATTACTTCAAGAAAGTTGAAATAGCGAAAACAGTTTATGCTGAAATATTGTTTGGAAAGAAAAAAGGATTTGCAGACGCTGCTTTAATTGAGAATATTGTTAAAAATGGCAAAATTATTGTTAAAGAAGTTAAGAATACAAAATTAATCTCAAAAGCAAATGAGTTCAATATCAAAGGCAGTGAAGCGGAATCAATTGCTTTGTATTGGCGTGAGAATGCAGATTATTTAGCAAGTGATGATGATAATGTAAGAAAGAAGGCCGATATATTAAATATGAATGTCATTGGTACTCCTGCGATATTATCGAATTTGTACGAGAAACGCATAATAGAAAAGAATAAATTTATTGATAGCGTTAATAAGTTAAAGAAGATAGGATGGTTTAATAATAGTGTGATAGATAAATTGTTAATGAAGGCTAAATGAAAGAAGCAATAGGTATAAGATTACCAGAAGAAATATTGAAGAAAATTGATAAACTTAGTAAGGAAGAGATGGCTGATAGGAGCACTATAATAAGAAGGCTTGTTTTGTTAGGATATTTTGACTTAATGAAGAAAAAAGCATATGAGAAATATGTCAGAGGAGAAATTACTTTCTCTGAAGCAGCTAGAATGGCAGGTTTGACATTGTGGGAGATGGAAAAATATCTAATAGAACAAGGTTTTAAGTCAGACTATTCAATAGAAGATTTAGAAAAAGAAATAAATAACTTAACAATGCGGGCAAATACATAATCTTTTAAATGAATGTAAAATAAGAATATAGACGAAAGTCAATAGATATATGGAACTTAAAAAATGCTTATAGGAATCCTTGGAAGGCCCAACGTAGGAAAATCAACATTTTTCAAAGCAGTCACACTTGCTGATGTGCTCATAGCAAATTATCCATTCGCAACCATTAAGCCAAATCGCGGCATGGCGTATGTAAAAATTCCTGATCTCGCCCAAGAATTCGGAAAACAAAGCAATCCCAGAGAAGGGTATGTCAAAGGAAAATGGCGCTTTGTTCCTTTCGAGCTAATTGACGTCGCTGGATTAGTCGAAGGTGCAAGTGAAGGTAAAGGATTAGGCAATGAATTCCTCAACGACTTGGCAGCGGCAGATGCATTTATCCATGTCGTAGATATATCGGGTGAAACCGACCATGAAGGAAAACCAACAACACAAAATTTCTACCCTGGAAAAGACATTAATGTAATAGAAAAAGAATTAGATCTTTGGTATAAAAATATCTTCCTGAAAGTCTGGAAAATCTTCTCAAAAACAGTAGAAATGCAAAATAAATATCTCGCAAATTCAATAGCACAACAATTCTCAGGATTAAAAGCAACAATAGAGGATGTTCAATCAGTAATTCTCAAATCAAAACTTAATGCAGAAAAACCCTCTCAATGGACAGACGAAGAAATCTCAAAATTCTCAAGATTACTAAGACAAACCACCAAGCCCATGATCATTGCAGCGAACAAAATGGATTGTCCCAACGGCAAGCAAAATTATGAAAAAATAAAAGAAAAGTTAGACTATCCAATAGTGCCATGCTTCGCAGACGCAGAACTAGCATTAAGAGAAGCAGATAAATCAAAAATAATCTCATACATTCCTGGAGAATCAACCTTTGAAATAAAAACCCAATTAAAAGAAAAACAAAAAGAAGCCCTGGATAAAATAAAAAAATTCCTTGAAGAATACAAAACAACAGGAATACAAGAAATTCTGAATTCAGTAATTTTTAATATTCTCAATTACATAGCAGTCTTCCCAGCAGGAGCAAAATTAGTAGACAGCAAGGGAAACATCCTACCTGACTGCTACCTCATGCCTCCAAACTCAACAGCGCTTGATTTCGCATATCGCCTTCACACAGATATAGGAAAAAACTTTATTAAAGCAATAGACATCAGAACAAAAAAAGCCGTCGGAAAAGAGTATCCTCTTAAACATTTAGATGGTTTAGAAATAATAACAAAATAATAATGTATCATAAAGAAAAAAAGATATGTAACCATGCATTTAGGTATTATGTTCAGGTTGACGCCACTCGCCTTATTCTTCGGCTCGGGGAAATTGAAAATTCTCTTTCTACCCACCCATTAGTGAGGGATTGTCGTGAAAATTAAAAAATCTAAGAAATCTCAACATTTACAAACAAGTTAAAATATTGACATATGAATTTTTTTACATAAAATTGAGAGAGCTATTTCCACAAAGGAAATAGCAGAAAATCTAGCTTGAAAATTCACAAAACAAAAACCCTTAAAAATACTCACTTCCTACAACAAAAATGCAGACAAAACATTCCGCCCTTGACCTCCTGCACGAATACGTCCAATCAGACAGTTTAAGAAAACACTGTCTAGCTGTAGCCACAGCAATGGAAGCCTACGCAAAAAAATTCCAAAAAGAAAATGAAGCAGAAAAATGGTGGATCACAGGTCTTCTCCACGATTTTGATTATGAAAAATATCCCTCTCTAGAACAACATCCATTCGAAGGCGTCAAAATTCTCAAAGAACAAAGCTATCCACAAGAAATAATCGAAGCAATTCTCGGACATGGAAACCACACCCATGTTCCACGAAAATCACAAATGGCAAGAACTCTTTTCGCAGTAGACGAACTCTCTGGTTTTATCATAGCACTAGCAAAAGTCCGCCCAAATAATTTCGAAGGCATGTCAGCAGAATCAGTAAAAAAAGCCCTCAAAAAAAAAGACTTCGCAAAAGCTATCAACAGAGAAGAAATAGAACAAAGCATCATAGAACTTGGTGCCAATAAAGAAGAACACTTTGAAACAGTCATAACTGCCCTTAAATCAAATAAAAAACAATTAGGATTCCAATAAATCATAAAATTCAAACGAACAACAATAATTTTAAACTTAAGATATCTAAAAATACCATGCATTACGAATCTGCTCAGGATTTAAAAAAGAGGATGGAAGAAATTGTCCAACTTCTCAATATGAAATATATTGATTTAGAAAGAGTTGAATGTCTCAGAAGTTATGGCTCGTCATCAAGAAGAACTATCGCTAGATGCCACGCTCTTGGAAAATTAATGCAAAAAGCAATGAAAACCCAGGCTTTCTATGCCATAGAATTCCTAGAAAGATTTAATAAAATGCCCCTAAAAGAACAAGATAAAGTTATTATCCATGAACTCCTTCATATTCCTAAATCATTCGGCGGCGGCTTCAGGCATCATGACTTTGTCTGTGAAAAAAATGTAGACATTATGTACGAAAAATACGCATCATTAAAAGCATCAAGAAAATTTTTCTAAAATTATATAGTCGATTCTAAATCACCTCATATACCTATCTTCCCAATTCATCATAGCCTTCTCGTCAATAACAATCCCCTGGTTCATCAATCTTGTTCTCATAACTCTTCCTCTAAAAATCAATCCAAAAAACATCCCAGACAAATGCGCGATATTTCCGGTATTATCCAAAGGATGACCAATAAAAAATCCATAAGTTCCTAAAATATCTAACAACACCCAAAATATTCCTGCTAAAAAAATAGGCATAGGAGCCCCAAAAGCCCACACAAACAACAATGGCCTAATAACAATCAAAGCTCCTATAACTCCAAAAATAGCTCCTGAAGCCCCAAGGGAAACAGAATAAAAATTAACAGAAATGAGATTAGCCAAAATTCCAGAAACAAAAAATACAACTAAAAATCTACTTCCGCCAATTAATTTCTCAAGAATCGAGCCAAACAAAGCAAGCGCAAACAAATTAAAAAAAAGGTGTAATAAATTCCCATGTAAAAATACCGCCGTGATAAATCTCCAAACCTCGAAAAAAGACAAAACATTCAGCGCAAAAATTTCTGTAAATCCAGCAATTAAAATCTAAATTAAGAAAACCGCTATCATAATCCCACATAACTTTAAAGCGTAATATCTAAAAGCCATAATCCTACAAAGAATAAATAATTTAAAAACCCTTTTCCAGCTTATATACGTTCCGTTGATTGTATTACTAAAAAACAGGAGTGTATAGACAGAGATTCCCTAAAAAAATGTAATCTAATCATAGCGAATCTCTGTAATTTATAAAGTAAGTAGTAAAAATCTAAATAACCTAAAATCTCAGAGAGATAGTAAACTTTTTAAACCAATTTTATTTCATGGATTAAGTTAAACTATACCTAAAAGTAATCTAAAAGAAAAATGTTTTATTCACTTGAAGTAGAAGATCATGTTCGGGTAGAGCCGAAATATTTTGGCTTACCTACCCGAGAGGCTATTAGGATACAACTTAATGAAAGTTACGTTAACAGCACTAGTAAGGAATTTGGATATGTAATAGCTATTGTTGATATTATGCATATCGAGGATGGTGTAATTATTCCAGGAGATGGTGCTGCTTATTATAAATCTATTTTTCATTTAATTGTATGGAGGCCTGAATTGCATGAATTAGTTTATGGAACCATCTCTGATATAACTAACTTCGGAGCATTTATGCAGATTGGTCCTGCACAGGGAATGATACATGTTTCTCAGACAATGGATGATTATGTTTCTTTAAGTAAGACAGGAACTTTATCTGGAAAAAGTTCTAAAAGAGTTTTAGCTAAAGGAGACGATTGTATTGCTAGGATAGTCGCAATTAGTTATAAAGGAGAAATGCCCAAGATTGGATTAACGATGAGACAGCCTGGATTAGGAAAGATAGAATGGCTTGTAGAAGACAAGAAGAAGAAAGAAGCTGTAGAGAAAAAAGCTTCTAAGAAAAATGAGAAGGGGGTAAAAGTTAAAGTTAAGTAAAATGGTAGAAAGATTTGTTAAAATATTTGAGGTTACAGAGAAAGGAATTAATAGCAATAAACTTGTTCCTAAAGAAGAGATGGAGAATTTAAGAGGAAAGATTGTTGTTATTGACCCAGAACAGTCTGAAATAGCTAAAAAGCTAGATATTAAGGAAAAAGGAGTTTACGGTGCTAGATTCAGATGAACACAGCAAAATCAAAGATTTTGAGCATTCATCTTTTATACAGAGGAAAAAAATGAATGTTATGAAAGAGTTTAGGAATAATTTATTAAAAAGAAAAGAATTGATTATTTCAATAGATGCAGAAAGCAACCCTGGATTCGAAAAAGTTAGGCAGGAATGTGTTAACTATTTTAGTGTCGCTGCGGATAATATTGTTGTTAAATCCATAAAAGGTAAATTTGGAAGAAGGAATTTTGTTGCAGAGGTTTTTGTTTATGATTCTGTTGAAAATAAGAATAAAATTGAGCCTAGAATAGTTGTTAAGATAAAGAAGGAGGAAGCTAAGTAAAATGGCAACAATGAAAGGTGGTGCTGAAGGAAAGAAGAAAGGGAAGAAGCCTCACAAGAATAAACCAACTTCAAAGAAATATATGCATTATAGCATTAAAGGAGAGAAGGTTGAGAGAAAGAAATATTGCCCTAGATGCGGACCAGGTATTTTCTTAGCGAATCATAAAAACAGACTATATTGTGGGAAGTGTCATTATACTTCTTTTGAATAATTTTTATACTCGCTTTAGATTTAATTTGTATTATGAGTATTCTCTAAAAAACAAGAAAAATTGAATGAATTTATTTCAATATAAATTAATGGCTAAAACGATAGAACTGCTATTTTTCCACCACAATAATCATTATATATTGTTTTAATTAATAATGTCTGTGGGAAAGTTAGTCTCAATAAACCCCTCGACTGAAGAGATTTTTGGCGAGATAGAAGAGAGTTCTGATTTTGAGATTATTGAGAAAGTCGATAGAGCAAAAAAATTTAGAGAATGGGGAAGTAGAAACTTTGCTGAAAGAGTCGATGTTGTTCGAGAATTAATTGATTTGCTTGAGAATCGGAAAGAAAGTATTGCTCGTACCATGGCTTTCGAGATTGGAAAGCCGTTGAAGACAGGAAGACACGAAATTGAAATTATTAAGAAGAGAATTAATGATTATTGCAACATGATTCCCGAATTCATTGCTGACGAGGTTTTATTTGAGGATGAAAATGAAAAGAATATTGCTGTGTTTGAGCCGCTTGGCACAATTGTAGTTATATCACCATGGAATGCCCCTGTCTTTGTTTCTTTAGCTATGATTATTCCCCCGTTATTATGTGGGAATAATATGATCTGGAAACCTTCTGAATATGCAAGTTTTACAGGATTGAAAATTAGCGAATTATTTAGCGAATTAAAGAAGAGGGGCTTGCCAGAGCATGCTTTTCAAATGATTATTGGAGGTAAGGGTATTGGAAGAAAATTAGTTGAAAGTGATATTAATATGGTTGCTTTAACAGGGAGTATTAGAGCTGGAAAAGAAGTCGTTAAATTTAGTGCTGACAAACTACATAAATTTGTATTGGAATTAGGAGGAAAGGACGCGGCTATTATTTTAGAAGATGCTAATATTGACAGATCTGCTCGGGAGATTGTGAAAAGTTCTACGATGTACACTGGACAGGTTTGTTTTGGGGTTGAGAGAGTTTATTGCCATGCTGATGTTTTTGCAGAGTTCGTTGTTTCTTGTGTTGAAGAGACTAAAAGATTAAAAATTGGAAACCCTTTTGATGAAGAAACTGACATTGGCCCTTTTTCTGTTCAATTTCAAATGGAGCATGTTCAGGAACATTTAAGAGATGCTTTAGAGAAAGGAGCTACTTTATTGTGTGGCGGTGAGAGAACTAGTAATAACGGATATTTCATAGCTCCTGGAGTTTTGATTGATGTAAATCATGGTATGAAAATTATGCAAGAAGAAACTTTTGGGCCCATTACTCCGATTATGAGATTTTCTGATATTAACGAAGCTATAAGATTGGTTAATGACTCTTATTATGGATTAACAGCTAGTATTTGGACTTCAAATTTAAAAAGAGGAGAGGAAATTGCTAGAAAGATTGAGGCAGGAACAGTCGAGATTAATAGACATGGAATGTCAAAGGCAGGATGTCCGTGGGGAGGTTACAAAAATTCCGGTATTGGAAGAATTTATTCTAAAGAAGGAGTGAGAGAGTTTTGCAATATTAAACATGTTTGGGTCGTGAAGTAGATCCTTCTCATAAAATAACTGTTCAGAAAGGACGTAATAATTTCTGGATAACACACAACTGAATGAAGAAAGGTTTTTATAGAAGAATCGATATTTAATTAAGAGGTAAAAATGAACTTTACATGGTGGGTTTTAGGTATTTTGATAATTACATTATTTATAGCTATTTTCAAAACTCAGGATCTTGTATTTATATTTAGTTTAATAAAGAAATATGGTTTTATCATCGTTATTGTAGGATTAGTATTATTTATTAGTTTTTCTCTTTATAAAGTATCTACAAATTATGATGTTAATTTTACAAGTTTTGATGGACTGGTTAAAGGAGGAAAATTGTATTTTGCCTGGCTGAAAAGTATTTTTGCAAATGTAGGAAAGATTACTGGATACGCAATTGAGCAGGACTGGGTACTAAATTCAACTAATGTGACAAAATGAAAGTTACTTTAATCTTGATTAAATTACTTTTTTTAGGGGCTTTGTTTATTATTAGCAATAATAATCTACATTTGAATGATCATGCAGAAAGAGAAGCATTCTTAGGAATGTATTATAATTGGATAGATAATTTATTCAATCAAGGCTTACAAGTAACGAGTTATGTTGTTAAGTTTGAATGGCTGCCCAATAATGAAAGCTATGTTGAAAAGAACAGTTTTGGATAGCAGATTTGGAAGGACCATAGTTGTCTTTTTATATAGCAACTAATTTTTGTTAAGATAAGCCACTATAGCTCAGCGGTAGAGCGCAACATTGGTAGCCCTACAGGTCAAAAATGTTGAGGCCCCGGGTTCAAGCCCCGGTAGTGGCTTTTTTATTGTTAAAAGACTTGATGATTATAAAAACAGGATGTAGTATCCCGAAATTACTTCATCCCTATCTTGAGCGTTATTTCTATGTGATTCAATGCAATAATTACGATAAGCAAGAAGCTTTAGCATTCTTGCATATGGTGAGTAGAAAAGAGAGGAAGCTT
>Ga0213870_1000783_pt1 | contig 14781 bp, 18 predicted proteins | sample WICALVC2017_Meta_FD_160119 | JGI IMG/M metagenome (GOLD analysis project Ga0213870, IMG submission 160119) | Freshwater microbial communities from subterranean cave lake in Wind Cave National Park, South Dakota, United States - WICALVC2017 | ecosystem: Environmental > Aquatic > Deep subsurface >... | reverse complement strand
ATGTTAGTTCCTTCAACAAATCGCTTGATTGGCAGTCCACCATCAGATGTCATAGATAAAGAAAATGAATTTGAAGAAAGCGGTTTGTATTTGACAGAGTAAACCAACTTCTCATTTCGTTTGTTTTTATCATGAACCACGACAGCATTTTTTAGGAGATTTCTAATTGGTTTTAGATCGTCTATTGTTATGATATCTTCCGTCTCAACATGTAACCGAATTTTTGTTTTAAATGGAAATGATGATTTTGGGTTTTGTTTTATTAAATGAAGATTGTGTAGAGTTACGTTGTCTTGAGTTATTTTTTTTGCAAGCCTGACGTTTCTTTTTTTTGGGTTTATTATCTTTACAAAAAACGGCCTGCCCTTGTTTAATACAAGGCTTGTCTTGTCCTCACCACCAATCCATGTTATCTTGATCTGTTCTGCACCAAATTTATCAAAGACAAGTTTAGCAATCTTTCCTTCCACACTATCAAAGGTACAGATCCCATGATTTTTGCATGATCTACAACCCTTTCCTGCACAGTTTGAACAGGGTTTTTCCTTTTGCGGTATGCCACGTTCTGTTTTAGTATATTGTCCAAAAAGAAACAATGGTTTTGATTTTATTTGGCATGAATCGTTTTTGAGATCAAGTGTTATTGTGATTTCAGGATTAAGATGATCGATTCTACTTTTTGTTTTCTTTGAAAAAATTTTTGCTATTTGATTTGTGAAATCTGTCTTTACACTATCTATACCGCGTAGTTGAAATTTTGATCTAATTTCATCATCGTTGTCAGCAATTGATGGTTTTAGAATAGCACCTACAAGAAATGTTGAAAATTCGTATTCTGAGGATACACCAAGTAGTTTGTCAATAAGGTATTTTGTGTTCAAAAGAAAGTTTTTGCATATAAAGCATTTTTTGGGTTCTTTTTTTTCCAGCGAATTGTAAATTCTTTTTCCAAGTTGCTCATGTGATAAGATACCGAGTTTTTTTGCAAATAATCTTCCTGTGCATGCAACACATAGTGGATATTCATCTAAGATTTTTTCTGCAAGAGAAAGTGCTTGGGCGAATTTTTTTGTAGGCGGTAATTTTTGTTTTAATCTGATTGGTGTGGCTAGTAATTTTATTTGCAAAATTCTATCCCAATCCCATTCGGCGTAAAAATCCTTGCATTTGTCTTCCCTTTGATGCTTTCATCATACTTTTTGAGTTTTTGTAGTTTTTTAGAAGCTCCTTTACCTCGTGCTCTGGCCACCCAGATCCTCTTGCAATTCTTTTAATTCTTGATGCGTTTAGCAAGTCAGGATCTGCCTTTTCTTCTTTTGTCATGCTTTGTATTATATATCGCCATCTTTGCACTCTGTCTTCCATTTGTTCTAGCTGATCCTCTTTTACCATTCCTGACAGACCAGGCATCGTATCAAGAAAGCTTTGTAATGATCCAACCTTTGTAACTTCTTCAAGCTGATAGTAAAAATCATCCATGTTCATCTTTCCACTTGATATGCGTTTGAGACGAACCTCATCTGCTTCACTTTCAAGTCTTTTTGCTAGATCTAAAAGTGCTTGAACATCACCCATACCCAATAGACGCCCCACAAATCTCGTTGGAGAAAATTTTTCCAAGTCATCAATCCGTTCTCCTGTTCCAACATACATGATTTGGGCTCCTGTTGCCGCAGAAGCAGCTAAAGCGCCTCCTCCTTTTGCCGAGCTATCAAGTTTTGTTACTACTATTCCTCCAACTGGAACCGTTTTGTGAAATGCCTCAGCTTGTGAGTAACATTGTTGGCCAATAGTACCATCGATTACAAGCAATGCAAGGTCAGGTTCAGCAACTTTGCTTATCTGCTTCATTTCATCAAGCAGCTCTTTTTCCTCTTTGTGACGTCCCGCAGTATCAATAACAACAATATCAATGCTTGAATCTGTAAAGTGTTTAAGACCATTTTTTACAACAGATGGTGAGTCTTTGTTGTTTTCCTCACCATAAACTTCAATGTTTGCCCTTTCACACATTGTTTTTAGCTGAACTAGTGCACCAGGTCTAAAGGTGTCTGCACCAATAACCCCTACTTTGTATCCTTGTTTTGAGAGAAATTTTGCAAGTTTTGCAGTAATTGTTGTTTTTCCACTTCCTTGGATCCCAAGCATCAACACCTTGTTTAATTTACCTGCCTTGAACGAAAATTCTGTTTCATTGCCTAGAAGTTTTGATAGCTCATCGTAGAGAATCTTTACAATGTGATCCTTGCGTGAAAGGCCTGGTGGGGGAGTTTCGTTAAGGGATCTGTGTTCTAGATTTTTTGTAATTTCAAAAACAAGCTTTACGTTTACATCAGATTGTAACAAAGCACGTTGAACATCACGTGCTAACTCTTTGATTAGTTCCTCATCAACGCCAGAAGAGCTTACAATTTTTTTTATTGCTGCTCTGAGATTGTTTTTTAGACTATCAAGCATTGTGAGCTAATTCTGCCTCCAGTATTTCAAACCTTCCTCTGTATCCATCCCATACTTTGTTAGATTTTTTGATTTTAATAGAATTTGAAAATAATGGACAATCAGTTACCAATGTTTCTGCTTCTCCTCCCTCAAAAGTTAGGTTAAACCCATATTTTCCTGACAAGTCTTCAAGCTTTTGCAGATCCTCTTGCGTGATTTCTTTTCCAAGCCAAGATTCATCAAGACCATCTGAGCTTACACTAATTATTATAAAATGGAAATTTTCTTGGAGAAGATTTCGCATGTATTCTTTTTGATTCTTCTTCCATAATGGCGAAATGAGTTTTACATTTAAATTTTCAGAAATGCTTTCAAATCGTTTCCTTTGAAATTCGCTTAATATACCACCATGTAGTATTCCTTCAATTCCAAAATTTGCCTTTGCTTTGTAGAGCATTTCTTGGAGTGTATTAACTTCTGAATTTGGATTTGTAGAGTCTGCATCAATTGATAGTTGAGGTATCCCCATTGCTTGTGATTGCAACTTGGTTAATCTAATGTTTGGAAAATGCAACAGCTCACTTTCATAAGATGTTGGAAAGACTGTTACCACACAGCTAACTTGGTGTCCTTCCTTTTTTGCTCTGTATATAGAGTAGGTACTGTCTTTGCCACCAGAAAATAATGCTGCAAGTTTCATGATAATAAGAAATTGTAATTTTATGTAATTTTAAGTGTCAATAATAAAATGATAGGGGAAAAGCACAGGATGCTTCAATTCTCATAATCTTCATCACAAGTCAGATGGCTTTTCCAAATCATCATCAGCATCCAAATTAGGATTTTATTCGCATAATTTTAGTTCTATCCATTACTTTCCAATATTCAACATCTTGACCCTGTTGAATTTTGTCTTTGATTTCATCTTCAACCATGTTCACATCCAGCGTCTCAAAGGTCTCCGAATCCATTACTTGGATGGCAGATTCCGTTATTGAGATTATCTGGCCCATTCTTTTGTCTATTAATGGCACATGTACTTGCATGCTAACTGGGCTCACATGAGGTCGTTTTTGATTATCAAATATACCAACACCTACAATCCTTGCTTTGGCAGCACCATGTTTTCCAGGTTTGCTTGTATCATATTCTACTATACGACAAGGTTCTCCTGTAGGTTGATCCGATACAGGTAAAAGTATGTAAGAACCAATCTTCAATGATCCTAGTTCAGCTGGTTTGCTCATGCAAAAACAGATTTTTGGTTGATATTTAACTTTTTTATTTTAATTTTTCAAGAATTGAAAGACTGACAAGGTTGGTTAATGTGATCCCTTTTCTACAAACATGACGACGTGTTTCTTCACAATATTTGTTAACACTTTGATGACTTTTATCGCTTGCAACCTCTAACACCACGATACTATCTCTATATGGGAAGGTAAACTTTGGTTCTTTGTTTGAACAAAGATCCATTGTGCCTATCCCAGCTCTGCCGACTTTGTCACGTTTTGCTATTATATCAGCCACATCTTTCATATCCATATATGATTCACTGTACTCTAAATAATATATAGAAACGAAATTCATATTTTCAGAACATTCTCTTTCAAAGAGTTCATCATTTATACTAAAAATAAGCGAAGCCTTTTCTTGTTTGAATTTGTCCATTTCTTTTAGAATTTTTGTATTATCCTTGAATTTAGCAATAATGTAATGATTAACAGTAGGGGAAAAATATGGACCTCCGTCTTTTGAGAAAGTTGCTGTAGCAAAGTACAGCTCTTGAATATTTTTAGATCGTTGCCACGTGTCTTTTATCTCGATTGATTTGTGGTTATGTAAATAAGGTGTGCAGGCATATCCGCCAACTAAAAGTTCTGATGCTGCCACAAATTAGGTTGTTTTTTGATTGATATTTATCGTTTATTAGATCGCTTTAATAATCATATTTTAGCAAGTTTTTAAAATTCACCAGAAGACACAATCATACTCCAGGAAAGGATTCAGATAAGCCTCTTTCTATGGAATGTGGTGAATCCCCAAATATTCTAACAACGGTTTGGGCTAGTTTTTCTATATCAAGGCCAGGCTCAGCTGAAACTAAGAGTATATGTCTACTTACAGGAAACGGAAAGCTGATTAGAATTATTTTGTCACGGCGAGCGGCAATGTAATTAAGCGCCCCCAAACTATTATCATATTCTTCTTGCAGCGAGATTTTGGCGGCATACTTCATAAATTCATGCAGTTTTTCTTCGTCCCCTTCAAGAGGTGTAATGCCTTTTTTGAATCCTCCTGCAGTAAGCTTGCCTTCTGAATTAATTATTGCAGCAAATCTAACACCCTCTTGTTCTAGTACGTCATTACATCTTACTTCATAGATTTGGTAAGCTGACTCTTCTTCCATGAAGTTACTAAATAATTTCTGTTATTAAGAGTTAGTTGATTTGGAAGCTTCGATAATTATTTAATACTAAACAACAGCGAAAAAGTGTCCCACGCTAGCTCAGCCTGGTAGAGCTTCCGGCTGTAGTTGTCGGCTTTTGGCTGACGAAGTTTCCAGCCTATCAGGCATACAGAAACCGGGTTGTCGAAGGTTCAAATCCTTCGCGTGGGACATTTTTTATAAAAAAAATTTTATGGATTGATGACAGCTCTTCCAATAATTTTTCGATCTTTCAAATCGTGAAGAGCTTGATTTGCTTCATCCAAAGAATATCGTTTTGAGATTACTGGTTTGATTATGCCTTTCTTTGCTAATTCGATTAGCTCTAACATGTCATTATAGTTTCCAGTATATGCACCTTGAATAGTAATTGCTTTGAGTGGAATAGTTACTAATGAAATATCTAAAGAGCCACCAAATAGTCCTACCAGGATTAAATTTCCTCGTTTTCTTAAAACAGCCAGTCCCATCTTGGCAGTATTTGGCGCATTAACAAAGTCAATTACGCTATCAGCACCTTTGTTATTACATAATGAAATAATTTTTTGTGCAGCATTTCCTGATCCTGTAGTAACAGAACCAATAACATTTGAATTTATAACAAAATCTGCACCTAATTCTTTGGCAGTTTCTAATCTTTTATCATCCAAATCAACGCAGATAATTTTGGCGTTGGTCATTGCTTTAGCAATTTGTATTCCCATAAGACCAAGACCACCAGCACCTACGATAACTAAAAATTCAGGGGAGTTTGCGTTTGCTTTTTTTACGGCAGTATACGCAGTCAAACCAGAACATGCAAGAGAGGTTGCAGCATCAGGATCAACTCCTTCAATTTTTGCAAGATATTTGTAATGAGGAATCAACATAGTGTCAGCATAACCCCCATCTTGAAATATACCCATAGAGCGTGGTGCATCACAAAGATTTTCATTTTTAGCTTTACAACCTGGACATTCACCACATCCTTGCCATGGATAAACTAGAACAACATCACCTTGTGAGAAACCATTTACACCTTCACCGATCTCCGTAACGGTTCCGACAATCTCATGACCTGGAGTTACGGGGTATTTTACACCACGATCAGTTACTTTCATAAATTTGCCGTCACCTAAATCATAACCTCCTTCCCACAAGTGTAAATCACTATGACAAACACCTGCAGATTTTACCTTAATCACTACTTGATTTGCATCTGGTTTTGGGGATTCAAGATCTACCATTTGCAAAGGCTCATTTGGTTCCGTAATGCGTGCTGCCTTCAATGCCGTGATCTTTTTTCCATTATAATATAAGAGTTGACTGGAAACGACAAAAAAATAGAGCGCCTAGATATTATTGGATTAGATGGAGTCTTTGTCTGTGAGTGAAGAAACAGAGCCAAACATTTCACAAGCTCCATTAAACATTCTTTTTAATCCTGCCATCGTTACGAAAAAAGATGTTTGGGAAATTGACTTAGTTAAGATACTTGAGCTTTTAATAAAACTTCTAAATCAAACCGGAAAAAAAGATCTTCGGGTTGCAGGCATGGCTGCCTTGTCTTCCTCTTTAATTCATAGAATGAAGGTGGAAAGCATCTTTGCACTACAAAAGGCAGCTATGGAAACAAAACAGCTACGACAAAGGTCTGATATGAATATTGAATTGTTGCAAATACCATATAGACATGAATCAACTTATCCTGTAACATTAGACGAACTTTTAGAGTTACTTGAAAACCTGATTGGCTCGATTGCAAACCCACGGTCACGAAGGGGAAGCCAGATGAGTTTTGAGCCTCTTGAGACTCCTGATTTTAAGGATTACTTTATCTCGCTTGAAAACTTGATTGGTAAATACCAAGAATTGATAGTTAGTAAGATTATGCCTACTGGCTCTGGCTTGCTACGTAATATTGTAGCTGATTTGGAGTCAATCGATGCTATAAGATGCTTTTTTGCTATATTATTCCTAGCCAGAGACCAAAAGGTCGAACTTGAACAAATTGACGAAGATATCAAAATAACGATGGCAAATAAGGAAATAACAGGATTAGATACAATTGAGGCTGTAAAATAGATGTTAAACCTACAGGACGATGACGAGGCTACTGCAAAATTAGAGGCAGCCCTTTATTCTGCAGGAAGGCCCCTCAGCGTAGAAGAACTCATCAAGGCTTCTGGTACCGAATCTAGGAAAAAGACTCTTGCTTTAATTACAAATATCATGAAAAAAACTAAATCAGCCTTTGAGGCACTTGAGATTGTCACATTACCTGACGGATCATATGTGTTTCAGCTGAAACCAGAATACAACTCTTCGATAAGACGTTATGCATCAAAACCAATTCTGCCAAATGCGACACTCAAAACTCTGTCATATATTGCATACATGCAGCCTATTTCATCAAAACAGCTAGTTGAAACAAGAGGTAGTGGCGTATACACACACCTTAAAGAATTAAGACAACTTGATTTTATTGAACATCAAAATGTTGGTAGATTAAAAATTTACATGACTACTGAAAAATTCAAAAAATATTTTGGGATACAAGGAGATGCAGATACGCTCAAACAGAAGCTATTCAAAAAGGTTAGAAAGACTTCTCATTCATCAGCGTCAACTGAACAACCCATTACTGTAGCTCAATAATCAGTCTACCAACCATACACTATTTGCGTTTTGTATAAATTAGAGTATTGCATGGCTTTTTTGTGAAAAAATCAATCGAGAACTTGGCTACAAGTAAAATAACAGGTGGAAGAAGGCATCCTTTACGAACAAGAAGAAAATACGAAACTGATAGGTATCCAAACGAGGCACTCACACAAGCTCAAGTTACAGTAACAAGAAAAGTTCGTGGTAAAAATCAAAAAACAGCTTTGAAAACAATTGATTTTGTAAATTTGGTATTGGCTACTGCAAAAGTGAAAAAAACAAAAATTCTTCGAGTTCTTGAAAATCCAACTAACAACGACTATCAGCGACGTGGCGTTATCACAAAAGGCGCAATACTGGAAACCGAAGATGGTAAGTGCAAGGTAGTCTCAAGACCAGGACAGCATGGCGTAGTTAATGCAGTTTTAGTAAAGTGATTTCATGAAAGATTACGAACATGTCGTAATCTGGTTGGATTATTTCAATAAGACATTACCAAAAAACAAAGGAAGAAAATTACCAAGGGAAAAATGTATTTTTGATCCATCACTTAATGAGCTAATCGATGCTGCAAAAGAAGCTGGATTTGAAATAAAAGAATCAGATGATAAAGTACGATTCCCAAGACGGCCTTCTGTTAGATCAGGATACGTTGTGTTACCAAAAGGATCATCAAAAACAAAAATTCTTGACAAAATTTCTGAAAAACTGGTTGCAAAAAGAGCAAAACAATCAAAGTAAGATACAATATTACTTTTAGCTAAAGTAAATTTGACAGAAGTCTATGATAACGACAAAGTAATTTTGCAATTAATTGCAGGAGGTAGGTGAAATTTTGCATTTGGCCAATAGCGGCAGAGTAATTGTAAAATTGACTAAAGTTGTTGATGAAGGTCAAATTCTCTGTGACGAAAAACTAGACAAGATTGCAAAAGTTACGGAATTAATTGGACCGGTTGCAAAACCGTATGCATCAGCAATTCCGTTAACCAATAACATAAAAAAATACATTGGCAAGAAAATTTTCGCACTTGCATCTGCTCCTGCAAATTATAAAAAATTCAGGAGAAATAGAAAGTGAACACATTAGAAATACAAACAAGCTGTCCTGAATGCAAATCATCGCTTATTGATGACGTTCAGAGCGGCGAACTAATTTGTTCTACATGCGGCATCGTCGTAGCAGAACAAATGGCAGACTATGGTCCAGAAACAAGAAGTACAAATCTAGAAGACAAAATGCGATTAGCTAGAGCAACAGGTCAAACTACATACTCTCAACACGATCTTGGAATAACAACGGAGATTTCTATTAGTACGAAAGACTTCAGCGGAAAGACTATTAGCGCCCAAGTAGCAAACCAAATGTACAACCTGAGAAAATGGCAGCAAAGAGTACGAGTTTCATCACCGCGAGAAAGGAGACTCTCAAATGTTTTATCAAAAATTGGTGAAACATGTGAGAATGTTTCTCTTCCAAAAAACGTACTTGAAACAGCATCTATGATCTATAGAAACCTAGATGGAAAAGTTGAGGTAAAGGGAAAATCGGTGACCAGTATTTCGGCAGCAACTGTATACATGGCATGTAAACAATGCAATGTAGTAAGATCACTTGAGGAGATCTGCAAAGGAGTATGCCAACCAAAGGATGTAAAGGCAAAGACAAAACTTGCTGCACGTTACTACAGAACTTTGGTAATGGAGCTTGGTACAGATACAGCACCAGTACTAACAATGGACAAGTACATCTCAAAAATTGCTAATTTAACAAAGACAGATGTACGAGTAGAAAGACTCGCTTTAGAAATTTCACAAAAAACAAAAAACAACAATCTTGCAGATGGAAAGGCACCAAACGGCATTGCTGCAGCATATTTGTACGTAGCATCAATTTTGCTAGGTCAAAGTGTTCTTCAGCGTGATGTGTCAAGCGTTGCAGGCGTTACAGAGGTCACAATACGAAACAGGTGTAAAGAGATCCTATCAAGCTACAAACTGAAGGTAACTCTCAGACCATTACTTGCCAAAAACTAATCTCTTTTTTCTTTTTTGCTTCAATATTCTAAAAAACTAGAAATGAACTTGGTTAGGATTACCTAAAATTCGTCTGGGTTATATTGGAGAAAATGCCCCAATTGCACGTATGGCCGTTTTAGAAATCAAAGACCTTCATGTTCAAAGGGATGGAAAACTGATACTAAAAGGAGTGAATCTGAAAACCTGTCCTGGTGAGATTCATGCCATTATGGGCCCAAATGGCTCAGGTAAAAGCACCCTTGCATACACGCTACTTGCTCACCCAAAATATGAGGTAATAAAAGGCGACATTTTACTTGATGGTGAAAGCATTTTAGATCTCACTGCAGATGAAAGAGCAAAGAGAGGACTTTTTTTAGGATTTCAGTATCCGACTGAAGTTTCTGGAGTTGGCTACTCACATTTTCTCAGAACAGCCTACAATGCATTAAGTAAATCTCTTCAAGGTAGCAACAGGGAGGTTTTCATAACTGTAAGAGAATTTCAAAAATATCTCAAAGACAATTTACATAAAGTAGGATTACAAGATGATTTTTTAACACGATATCTAAATGAGGGGTTCTCAGGTGGTGAAAAGAAAAGATCTGAAGTTTTACAGATGGCCGTACTAAAGCCAACAATCTCAATATTAGACGAACCGGATTCTGGTCTTGATATTGATGCAGTTCAAGATGTTGCAAAAGCAATTAGCGAGGTTTCAGACAAAGATTCTACGATAATTGTCATCACTCATTATGCTAGAATTTTAAAATATCTAAAGAAATTAGACTATGTTCACGTTTTTGCACAAGGTAAAGTACTCAAAAGTGGAAATGCTTCCTTGGCAGACGAATTAGAACAAAAAGGCTATGACTGGGTTTTAGAAAGCCAGTAACCAGATAATTCAAAAATAGGATTTTATTATTATAAGGTATCAGGAATCAAGCTGGTATTATGAGTAATGATGCCAAAAAATATCAAGACGAACTACAAAGCATATTAAAAAAAGCACAAAATGCAATGCAAGAACTTAAGGATAGTATTGAAGAGGAGATGAAAGTAGTGGAAAACCAACCGCAGCCTAATTTGAGTGAGAAAAAAGTATTTTTTAGTTTCTCATTTTTCAAAATAGATCCTAAATGGAGATGGATGGCAGATTTAGCAAAAGAGGAATCTGCAAAAGAGGTTGAAAATGTCATTAAAAAGTCTAATGTAAAATTCAGGTCATATTCAACACTGGGACTACGTGACGATGTTGAATTCTTGTTTTGGTTTGCCTCCGAATCACTAGAAGAAATACAAGAAGTGGTTTCAAAAATCTATATTACTGTTTTTGGAAAATACATCTCTCCGACACATGTTTACCTGTCAAATACTAGACCATCTATCTATGCAAAAGGATCAAAAGGGCATGGATGGTTAGCAGGAGAAGAACAAAAAAAATACGTTATAGTATATCCGTTTACCAAAACACGCGAATGGTACTTGCTTCCTGTTCAAGAAAGACAGCAAATGATGGATGAACACATTCAGATCGGTAAAAAATATCCACAAGTTATTCTCAATACGACGTATTCCTTTGGAATTCATGATGCAGATTTTATGCTTGCCTTTGAAACAGATGACTTACATGCATTCCAAAATTTGATAATGGAGCTAAGAGAAACCAAAGTTTCTCTTTATGTTAAAATTGACACGCCGATGATTGTTGGTGTTAAAAAGGATATTATTCCTCTCATAACTAGTCTTGGATAAATGGATGCGCTAAAGGAATGGGCAACTATCGTTAAAGCACTAGAAGGTGGAGATCAGACAGTTATTTTACGAAAGGGCGGAATCTTGGAAACATCTTCTGGATTTAAAATCGAATCAAAAAAATTTCTTTTATTTCCAACATTTGAACACCAAGATCAAAAACATATCAAACCGCAATACCAAAAATATCTTGATGATGTAAGAAAAAATCCTTCAAGTGATGATTACAACAAAATAACATCGTATGCTGAGGTATTAGCTGATGTTAATGTTGATTCAAAAGAAAAAATTGATGCATTGGATTCCTTTCACATCTGGAGTTATTCGTATATCAAAACTCGAGTTGATTGGATGCCTGACAAACCAATAAAGGCAGTATTTCTCAAAGTTTTCAAGATACCAGAACTTGAAATTCCAATAAAATCTGAATATCATGGTTGCAAATCTTGGATATACATAAATGCAAACATTGCTTCTGGAAAAGCTGTTTTGAGTAATACTATTCTTGATTCAAAGCTAAAGGAATTCAAGGAGATTGTAAGTTGAAATACAAGACTTTGGGAAAAAGTGGAATCAAAGTATCTGAGATAGGCTTTGGTGCATGGACTATTGCCCTTGACTGGTGGGGCAAAAAAATTGAGGATGATGAGGCAAGACATATGTTAAAAAAGGCATACGACTTTGGCATAAACTTCTTTGAGACTGCTGACATGTATGGTAAAGGAAAAAGTGAGAAGCTAATAGGCGAAGTCTTTAAAGAAATGCGAAATGAGATAGTCATTTCTACAAAATATGGCTATGAATTTGAAAATGTTGAACAGATTGGCCACAGTGAGCTTCCTCAACGATTTGATCCTCAGTTTACAGAAAATGCACTAAAAAATAGTTTGAAGCGACTTCAAACCGATTACATAGATGTTTATGGTTTGCACAATCCCAAATTACATCACATAAGAGACGATAAGATCTTTCATACCTTAGATAAAAAAATTGATGAGAAAAAGATCAAAACATATCAGGTTGCCTTGGGGCCTGCAATAGGATGGACACAGGAAGGACTTGAAGCAATGAATAGGAAAAATGTATCTGCAGTACAAACTGTTTACAATATTTTAGAGCAAACACCTGGAAACGAACTAATTGAAAATGGGGAGAAAAAAAATGTCGGCATACTTGTCCGCGTTCCTGATGCATCAGGTATACTTACTGGTAAAGTTAATGCAGATACGAAGATCGATGAAAAGGATCATCGTTCTGTTCGAAAAGGGGAATGGATAAAGGCTTCATTGAAAAAAGTGGAGCAACTTATGCCAATTGCCAAACGAAATGATTTGACCATAACAGAGCTTGCAATCAAGTTTATTTTAACAAAAAAGAGCGTATCATCTGTATTACCTACTGTTGTCAGCGTTGATGAAATTGAAAGTTTTACTGCAATGTCAGATGGTAGATATCTTAGTTCTAGTGACATGAAAGAAATATCGGAATTGTATTCTTCATGGCCATCATATGAACTAAAGGCAACACCAAAAATAGCGTAAAAAATCTACAATATCAGTATAAATTTGTAGTTTCCTAAAAAGGGTAGACCGTGTTTAGTATGTAAAATTTGACCTTATTTATAAAAAATGAGAAATTTTACAAAAAAATGATGCTACTTGAGATATTTACCATTTGTAGTTTAATTTCTGTTGCGCCTTTTTATGACTGTTCAGAAAAATGGGAAATTAGACTATACAATGACTTTCCTAAAATTCAATGCAATAACCATGACAAACACCTACATTCACTTGGATGTGCTAACCTAGATCGTAGATTGATTCACATGGTTAATGATTCTGATTATAAAGATGAATTTGGCCAGACTATTTTGTCACATGAGCTACGACATCTAAAATGTAGATGTAATTTTCATAGTTGAGCAGATTTACATTATTCGGAATTTAGATTATCTATATAGCAAATATAGTTCTATGAAAATATTCTAATGCTATATTCTAACCATAAAAAATAGTCTAGTAAGTTAAGTATACCATTTTCTGCTGATGAGTTAATGAACCAACAAAAAATCACAACAATAGTATCAGCTATTGCAATTGTAGTTGCAGTTGCGATGGTATTTGGTGCAAATCAAAGCGATGTCATTGCTGAAGAAAAAAAAGGATATGAACTGGCAAATGGAGTCAAAGTCAATGCTCTCTTTTCTTTTAGGGATGGTACTGAACTAGTCAGTTTCCAGCTTTTTGAGCAAACGGCTGGATTTGATCGAACAAGACAGACACCACAATTCACTCTTACAGGAGTTATTAATGACGATAGGCCACTACTCTACAAGACTGTAGATAGGACATATGCGGACGGCAAACACGATGTCAGGAAAGAATTATTCTTTAATGTAGATGTCATCCTTGAAAATGGAATGACTTTAAGAAAATTCCATTATGAGGATTGTCGTGTAACAGACTATAAAGTCAGAACCGAATATGATAAGGATAAACCATGGGTAAACAAGGGTGCTTTTGCTGTAGTAGAAGATTTCAAGTTTATTTGTAATGGTTACGAACCACTAAATCCACAACTTCACGCTATAATGAATAATGTTGAAAAAGGAAAAACTACATCATCACTTGATTTGCAAAAGCCAGCAGACTACACATCACATCCAAAGTTCCAAAGATAACCTTTTTTTATTTTTTAATTATGCAGGAATTGTTTCTTCTAGCTTGAATTCGTGTTCAACAAAATATTCAACACGTGTTTTCTTAAATTCTCGTGCACTAAATAGAATCTTGTATTCTGGTACGCTGATCTGTTTTTGTATTATCTTTGCTACTTCTTTTGCTTCTTCTTCTGTTTTACAGTGTACCATTGAAAATACATTATATGGCCAATCCTTGTAAACTGGTCTTTGATAGCAATGACTTACTTGAGGAAACGCACCTAATTTTTCACCGACTTCAGTTATGCGTTCTTCGGGAACTTTCCATACAATCATGCCGTTTGCAACAAAACCTACATCTCTGTGTCGTAGAATAGCTGCAAATCTTCGCATCACCCCAATTTCTTCATAGTATCTCATTTTTTCAAATAACTGTTCTTCTGTAATGCCAAGGTTTTGTGTTATCTTTAGAAATGGCCTATCAACTATTTCCAAATCCTTTTGTAGTTCACGTATGAATTCTTTGTCTTTTTCTGTAGGTACAAACTTTACATTCTGAATCTTTTTCTTTTCTTCAGTTGGTTTTACGTCATGCTTTTTTTCATCAACCATGTCAAGCTTGACTCCAATTTTAAAAAGTTTGATTGTTGGAAGCATTCTGGTTTTCTTGATTCCAAGCAGTCTCGAAAATTTATCAACTTCAGTTTTAAGATCAGAGCCTGGTGGAACCGCCAAAGTAAACCACAGGTTAAATTCATGATTTCTTTCATAGTTATGACTTACACCTGGATGTTGATTGATTTGTTTTGCAACAAAC
>Ga0213870_1000782_pt1 | contig 14796 bp, 13 predicted proteins | sample WICALVC2017_Meta_FD_160119 | JGI IMG/M metagenome (GOLD analysis project Ga0213870, IMG submission 160119) | Freshwater microbial communities from subterranean cave lake in Wind Cave National Park, South Dakota, United States - WICALVC2017 | ecosystem: Environmental > Aquatic > Deep subsurface >... | reverse complement strand
GGCCAAGATCGCCTTTGCCTCCTCTATAGGCGTTCGCCCATGGCGCACAGCACACTCTCGAAGATCGCGAAGAACAACATCATCCATATCAGTAAGCACCAATTCCTGCATCACATAATCCTTTAATCCATCGAGACCAGTAACGATTTTACCTTAATCGCAAATCGGGGCACAAGGGGAAAGTCTTTTTCTTTTTTAATCCTTTTAATCGCCGCTTTTACCGACGCGGTTGCGGTGCCTCCCGTAATGGGGTCATAATGGGGCCAGGCTTGTGCTATTGCATTATAATACTGCAATATTCTTCCTTGATAACTTTTTCCTCTTTCATTCTCTTTTCTATCTTGTTTACAATCCGGCTCATCGTAGCGATATCCCGATTAAATCTTATCCCAATTTTACTTGGACTGGAATTCTGGGGGAATTCTGGGTAGAGTAGGGAGCAGGCTCAACTGCCTTTAGGTTGTCCCTTGGCTTCCTCCACCGTTTCCAGCTTCGTGCCCGTTTAGGGTCATCCATCAGCAGTCGTCCTGTTCCCTACTCTACCACTTTGTAAATCTATATAGCACAGATAAGTAGGTTTATGGCAGAATGTTTTCATGAACGATTCCCGTTTCTCAGAACGTACTACCCCTGTTCTTATTTATGATGCCGAGTGCCGTCTTTGCGTATTTTCTAAAAAAATAATGCAGACATGGGATGCGAAAAATAAAATCCGTTTTCTCCCTTTTCAAAATAAAGAAGCCGTGCGATTGTCTAAAGATCTTGCGACGATGCAATGCATGGATGCCATGCGGTTTGTAGATGCAAACGGATCGGTTTCATCCGGAATCAATGCCTTTCGCAATATGCTCCCATCTTTGCCGATGGGACAAGCTTTAGCCTTTATTTTTAAATGGCCCGGCGTTTATACCTTTACAGAAAAAATATATCGTATCATTGCCAAAAATCGAATCGCTTGGTTTGGAAAATGCCATTGTATGTAGAAGTAACAATCGGCAGGCTCCCCACACCGTTTCATTATCGTCTGCCGACCTCCATAGATTCTGCATCGCTGACATTGGGCGACTGTTTGTTGGTTCCATTTCGCTCGGGTATCAAAACAGCTTATTTCGTCCGTCTGATTGATGAGACAGAAGTAGAGACCGACATCAAAAAAATCAAGGATGTGCTTTCAATATCACACACACCCTTTCCCCTTCCCCCTACGCTGATTAAACTTCTAAAATGGATTGCAGAGTACTATCTGGCACCTATTGGCTCTGTGATGGAAGCGGGATTCCCATCTTTTATCAAAGAACGATGGGAAAAGAAATCATCTAAAAAACAGACACCCAAAATAGCATTGGTAGATACAGAAAAAATATTATCATCGGTGCCATTGAATGCGGATCAAAAAAAAGCGTACACCGAAATAAGCACGGCCATTGAAAATGGGGGTTTCTCTCCTTTTTTATTGCATGGCGTGACAGGTAGCGGAAAGACGGAGGTTTATTTACAGGTCATAGAAAAAACGTTGGCTCAGCATAAAGGAGCGATTGTGCTCGTCCCTGAAATTGGCCTAACGCCACAATTGGTTGCCCGATTTCGCAGTCGCTTTGGCGATAAAATTGCTGTTCTGCATAGCCAATTAACACCGAAAGAACGCTATGACGAATGGCTTAAAATTCATGAGAACAAGGCCGTCATTGCGATAGGGGCGCGTTCGGGGCTCTTTGCGCCGATGTCTAATGTGGGTGTCATCATTGTGGATGAAGAGCATGATGCTTCTTACAAACAGGAAGACTACAACCGATACAACGCGCGCGATGCGGCCATTGTTTATGCAAAACTTTTGGGCGCAACGGTTGTGTTGGGTTCTGCGACCCCGTCTTTTGAATCGTTTTACAATGGCCGTATCGGAAAATATAAAGTACTGACACTTCCACATCGTGTTGAGGAAAGAGCGATGCCCAAGATCACGATGATTGATCTTCGTGAGCGAGCAACATGGATTACGCCTTTTTTAACACAAAGACTACTTACAGCGGTTGAAGAACGATTGGCGCGTCACGAACAGATTATTTTATTCATCAATCGCCGCGGACATACCCATTCTTTTATGTGCGGCGATTGCGGACAAAAATGGCAATGCAAAAATTGTTCTGTCTCATTGACGTTTCACAAGAGGAAAAAGAAATTACTCTGCCATTATTGTGGATTTCAACAACGCGCCCCGGAAGATTGCGTTCATTGTAAAGGAACACGGTTGTTGTCCATGGGGATAGGAACAGAACAGGTGGAAGAAGAAATGAGCGCGCTTTTCCCATTGGCGCGGATTTTACGGATGGATCGTGATACCACTGTTAAAAAAGGGGCGCACCATCAGATCGTTTCGGCGATGTCTGCAAAAACAGCCGATATTTTGATTGGCACACAGATGGTTGCCAAAGGACATGATTTTCATTGCGTCACGCTGGTGGGAATTGTCTGTGCCGATTTCTCTTTGAATTTTCCCGATTTTCGATCATCAGAACGGACATTTCAACTATTGGCCCAAGTCGCAGGACGAACGGGTCGTGGAGAACAAAAAGGCGAGGTGCTCATCCAAACATTTCAGCCCGAGCATGCCCTATTTCAAGTGATTCCGAAATATGAACCTTTTTATGATACAGAATTAACCTATAGAAAAGACGCCCATTATCCTCCATTTACAAAATTGATCTTATTGATATTGAGTCATACAAAAGAGGAGCAGGTAGAAAAAGAGGCCGAGCAATTGGCAGACATTCTGAAAAAAATAAGCACAAAAATAAGCAACGGCATTGAAGTCTTAGGCCCAGCCCCAGCACCGATTACACGCCTTCGCAATGCGTATCGGTATCAGATTTTAATAAAGGGGGCGAACCAATCTTTATTAAAATCGGTATTAGAGCAAGCGCTGAATACGTTTCATGCCCAACATAAAAAAACTTCCCAGCGCGGCGTAAGGCTTACGATTGATGTGGATCCGCAGAACTTGATTTAAAATAGCAAATCATTTTGAACTGATCCTAACGCGACGCCAATGGTGTCTGTCTATAAACAAGATTGTTTTGGTCTCTTCCATATTGAGAAAATAGCGGGGTAGACCAATAGCTCCAAAATCAGAGATGTGATCACGCCCCCTATCATGGGGGCGGCAATGCGCCGCATGGTGTCTGCGCCTGCTCCGTCTGCCCAAAGAATCGGGACAAGCCCCGCCAAAATGGCAATCACCGTCATCATCTTGGGACGAATTCGTTTTACCGATCCTTCGATCACTGCGTTGTCAAATCCCTCTACGCTACCGACTGATCCTGCGCCTGATCGAAGATAGTTTTGATGAGCAAGATTGAGATACAGCAACATAATGCAGCCTGTCTCCGCATCTAATCCAGCCAAGGCAATCAGCCCCACCCAAACGGCAATGGAAAGATTATAGTTCAGAAGATATAAAAACCAAACGGCACCGACCAAAGAAAAAGGAACCGCAAGCAGAATAATTCCGGTGGCTGTGAGCGATCGCGTATTGAGATAAAGCAGAAGCATAACCAGCAAAAGTGTAATTGGAACAATAATGGCAAGACGCGCTTTGGCGCGTTCGTAGTAGGCAAACTGGCCAGACCACTCAATGCGAACCCCGGGGGGAATTTTGACTTCTTGCTTGACTGCTTGTTTGGCCTGCGCCACATAGTCGGCCATCGGGGTTTTCCCCGGATCCACAAAGACCAGTGAAAGCAGTTGTCCCCCTTCAGAAAGCAACATCGGCGGGCCACTCACCATTTTAAATTGCGCCAGATCAGAAAGCGGAATTTGCGCGCCAGACTTTGTTGGAATAAGCACACGGGAAATGGCGTCCGTGTCTTCTCGAAACGCGCGGGCGTACCGAACACGCACCGGATAGCGCGCCCTTCCATCAATTATCTCTGTAATCGGACTGCCGCCAATCGCCGTTTCAATCACATCATTTACGTCTCCAGTGGTGAGGCCGTATCGCGCAGACGCTTCTCGATTGATTTTTATATCATAAAAATTGCCGCCACTGAGGCGGTCTGCGACAGCCGATGAGGTTTGCGGCAGTCGCCGCAATGTTTGCTCAATGGCAATAGCCGTTTTCTCAATGGAATCTGTATCCGGGCCGAAAACCTTGATGCCGACAGGAGAGCGAATCCCGGTGGCCAGCATCTCGGTGCGCGTTTGTATCGGCATCCACCAGATATTCGGCATCCCGGGAACGCCCACGGTAGCATCCATCTTTGCAATCAATTCGTTCCATTGCCTCGTAGGCCGCGCTGCACCCCAAAGCCCCAACGAGGGCTGTGCGACTTTAAACGTGACCACGATCTCGGCCATCCAGAGCGGGGAAGGGTCTGTGGGCGTCTCTGCGCGTCCCATCTTTCCAGCGACTGAAAGCACTTCAGGAATGGCCTTTAATTGTTGGTCTAAAATCTGAAGAACGCGTGCGGCCTCCGTCGCGCTCATGCCCGGCGCAGAGGTCGGCATATACAAGATCACCCCTTCATTGAGCGGCGGCATAAACTCGTTTCCCAATTTCCAAAAAATCGGCAATGACAAAATGACAATCACGAAAGCCACGACAACAACCTTTATCCGATGCCGTAAAACAAACCGAATACAAGGCGCATACAGTTTAATCAGAAAGCGATTAAGCCAATTGGATTCTTCTTTTGGAATTTTGCCGCGTAAAAACCAAAACGCAAGCGCCGGGGTTAAGGTAATGGATAAAATCGCGGCAGACGCCATTGCGAAGCTCTTTGTGTAAGCCAGCGGTGAGAAAAGTTTTCCCTCTTGCGCCGTGAGCGAGAAGATCGGCAGAAAGGAAACGGTAATCACCAACAGCGCGAAAAAAATGGAAGGCCCGACTTCTTGTAACGCCGAAAGAACAACCCGCTCCCGTTCTTCTTTTGAAAGCTTGCCGTTGGCAAGCGTAACGCCGTCCGCGGAGGACTCCGCGGAGGACTCCGCGTAGGCCTTATTGGCATTTTCGATCATGATAATGGTGGCGTCTACCATTGCGCCAACGGCAATCGCAATCCCTGAAAGAGACATGATATTCGCAGTCAGTCCCATTGCCTGCATCGGAATAAATGCTATCAGCACTGCGATGGGGAGGCCGATGAGAGGAATGAGCGCGGAACGAAAATGTCCTAGAAAAATAATGATGACCAAAGAGACGACGATCATTTCTTCAATGAGGGTTCTCTTGAGTGTGTCAATCGCCCTTAAAATCAGATCAGAACGATCATAAGTGACGACCAACTGCACCCCTTCTGGCAGAGACGGGGTGATCTCGGCAATGCGCGCTTTGATTTTTGTGATGGCAGAAAGCGTATTTTGCCCGGGACGAATAATCACAATTCCCCCGACTGTTTCTCCTTTGCCTTCCCATTCAAAAATGCCGCGGCGGGGCGCAGGGCCGACTTCAAGGACGGCCACATCTTTCAAATAGATCGGGGTTCCGTTGCTTGCGCGGCCAATCGGTATTTTCTCCAAATCAGAAAGTCCTGTGAGGTATCCGCGGCCCCGCACTGAAAACTCATGGGAAGAGAGTTCCAATGTGCCTCCGCCCGCTTCCTGATTGGACGCGCGAATGGCCGTCACGATATCCGATATTGGAATTTTCAATGCGAGCAAACGATTGGGGTCCAACGAGACTTGGTACTCCCGAACCGAACCGCCCATGCGTGCCACTTCCGCTACACCCGGAACGGTTTCGAGGCCATAGCGCAATGTCCAATCCTGTAGCGATGTTAGTTCTGATATATCGTGTTTTCCAGTCGTATCCACAAGGGCGTATTGAAAAACCCAGCCGACAGCTGTGGCGTCTGATCCCATCGTCGGCGTAACACCTGCTGGAAGTTTTCCGGTGATCGCTTGTAATTTTTCCAATACCCTACTGCGCGCCCAGTAAAGATCAACCCCTTCATCAAAGACCAAATAGACAAACGACATGCCGAACATAGACTGCCCTCGAACGCGGGCGATTCCCGGCGTGGCAATCAGACGGGAGACAATGGGGTAAGTCACCTGCGCCTCCACAATATCGGGAGACCGTCCCATCCATTCTGTAAAAATAATTACCTGCGTATCGGACAGATCAGGTACCGCGTCCAGTGGGATTTTTGTCATGGCCCACACACCCCAGCAAGTAAATGCCAACACGGCCAAAACGGTAAAGACCCTGTAACGGGCTGATACGGCAATCACTTTTTCAATCATGGTTCCTCTCGGCGGACGGTGCGGATAGCCCTTCCGTTTGATGGGATGACAGAGAAGATGTTGTTCCGTTCAAAGGACGCGATTCCCCTCTATCCAGAAATGTGGCAAGACCTGCGGTCAGCCGCGATTCTGAAGCAATCAAAAAATTACCGCTTGTAACAACCCTTTCTCCTTCGGACAACCCGGACACAACTTCGTATGCAGTGTCCCCTTTTTGTCCGACAGTGATCAATCTCGGCATGAATCTTCCTTCGCCTTGTTCAATAAAGACAAACTGCTTGTCCCCCGAATAAATGATTGCATCTTTCGGAATAGACAGACGTTCTCCCAAATCAATTTCTGTTTCAACCGTAACCGACATCTCAGGCAAGAGTTTTAATTGAGAATTCTTGGATGCAATGCGGACTGTTCCTGTGCGGCTTTCAGGATTCAGTGCGGGAGAAATAAAAGAGACAACACCATCAAGCGTAACGCCCGGAAGTCCAATCGGTTTTACTTTCACAGGCAGTCCTTTCCCCATGAGGGATAGCTCCGACTCATAAACTTGCGCCTCAATCCAGACGGTAGAAAGATCAGCCAGACGATAAAGTATTTGGCCGGCCATGACAGGGGAGCCGCGCACGATATCCTTTTCGATCACGATTCCGCTTGCGGGGGCTAATATTGAAAGATATTGAGGGACTTCGCCTGATTGAACAATTTTGTCAATCTGCGCAGGCGTGATATCCCACAAGAGGAGTTTTTTGCGTGCGGTTTTAATCAAACTATCCCAGCGACCACCTTGATTTTCTGCCGCTGATAATAGGTTTAAGTATTCGCTGAGCGTGGCAGAAAGTTCAGGGGAGTAGACGGTAAAAAGGGGCGTTCTTTTCGAGACCTGCTTGCCTGCAAAATCTACAAAAACCTCTCCGATAAATCCCGAAAATTTCAGGGCCACATCAGAGCGTGTTTGTTCGTCGTACGTCACGCGTCCCTGCATCTTGATGATTTTTTTGAGCGGGTGTTTTTCGACCTTCGTGGTCTTGACGCCAATCGCTTGTAAACGAGACGGCGCGATCACGACGGATCCTGAAGGGTCACGCATCGTGTTTTTCTCTCCTAACACGGAGCCTGCTAAAAACGTGAGGCCAGAAGATATCGGGAGGTCTGTGATCAGTTTAAAACGCGCCTGATGGGGCGATTGTCCCGGCGGGGTAAAATGAATGTCTAAAAAATAGGTTCCGCTCATTCCGAGAAGAAGCCTGCCGGTATGGCCTTTATCCTTCTGCCATTCTGATTGCACATTAAATCGCATCTCAGACATGGTGCCCATCGCGGGCATCACAGCCGTCATTTCCATTTTATCAGGACGCATTGCAGTTCCATTTTTTTGCAAAACCATAACAGAAATGTAATTATCACCGCGTTCCGGCGGGTCTGGATTCAATGCAATTTTAAGTTGAAACGCCCCAACCGCAGGCAGGGCTTGGCCTGTTGACGCCTTCAAAGAATCCTTTTGTTTACATCCCCATCCGCCCAATAGTAAGACGGTGATTAGAATAATCGTCATCACAAGGTTTCGCATATTTTTTCTCCCACAGCCCCAGCGAGGGCTGTATTCCCGCCGGGGGTCGTTACCCCCTTCATTGGGGAGCAATCTCCTTCCCGATCAAAGGCGAAAGCCATGCGATCTGTTGCCAGTAGTCGTTTAATTTCGTGTAATACTCCATTTGCAAATCGAGCAAGGTTTGTTCACTGTCAATGAAATTCATAAAATCGTTTTTCCCAGACTGGTAGTCAATTTGCGCGACAGCCAGTGATTGCGTTGCCAGCGGGATCAGCTTTTTTTGGATGCTCTCTATCAGTTGTTCGTCTGTTTTTATTCTTGTAAAAATCGTTTTGATTTGTAGGAGTGTCTCGTTTTTCAAGGCCTGATAATCGGTCTCTGCCTTGTCCACTTCCAAGGCGGCCTTGCGATTTTTTGAATCGTATTTTTTCCAAAAGACAAACGGCAGGGCGATCTTGCCCGTTGCCATCCACGGGTTTTCTTCTCCGTTTTGCATATCCATATAGGCAAGGCCGATCATCACGTCTGGAAGAATTTCTTTTTTAGTCAGGGCTTTTGTTATCTTGCTTTTTTGGGCTTGCAAGAGGGCGATCTTTAAACCAGCCTGATGAATGAGTGCTTCTTCTGCGAGGGTCTGATAGGAAAGTGAAAAGGGGAGATAAGCAATCTGCTTGGGTCTTTCCATGGGGGATGATTCGGGGCGGTTTAAGAGCGCGTTCATCTTTGCCTCTGTCTGGATTTTATCTTGTTCTGCAACCATCAGGCTGTTATGGAGTTTGTTTAAGTTTACTTCCGTCTTTAAAATGGCTTGTTGTGTTAATCCCCCCACGGCATATCTTTTTTCCGCGATTTTTATAAACGCGGTTAAGAGGGCTTGATGTTCATGATGAAGCGTTACTGTTTTGGTGATGAGCAACAGATTGTAATACGCCGATTTGATCTCTGCCGTTACCTCTAATAATTTCTCCTGATATGCCTGCTTTGCAATCTCCCAGTCAATCGTTGCGATGTTACGTTTTAAGGAACGTTTTCCCGGATACGGAAAAGATTGCGCGACTTCTAACCATGTTTCTTGGGATTGTCCGATATTAAAATTGCTTGGAATCCTCCATTTTGTAAGGGTTAGTGTGGGGTCATCCAAAATGACAGATTGGGCGATTTCTTCTTCCATGCCCGCCTGATGAAAGCGTAATGCTGTCAATTGCAGATTATTTTTTTGGGCTTCTTCAATCAGGGTATGCAGAGAGATGGTTTCTTCCGCAAACAATGGCTGAGATAGAAATATAAAACTTATAATGACAAACTGTAAAAAAAACATGGCGACCCACTCCTTAAAAAACAGATACGACGCGAATCTATCTTTTTAGGGGCTAAATCAGCAAGGTATGAAACGTAAGGTAGCGAGGGAGCGCGTCAAACGCCTGTGGATATTTTGCGGAGGGCATTAACTTTTCGTTTGATGGGTAGGAAGCAAGAAAGGATTGTGACGCCAGAAAAAGAGGGGAGTGGGGTGTGGATATTTCTGAAGTTTTTATAAAACCATTTGTTTTATTGGCCTGCAAGGCTGTTGTGAGGCAGACGGTCTGAACATCTTCTTGAGGTTTTTTGTTCGTGCAGGGTTTTGCGCAACAGGCCATGGGAACGGCCTCAATCACGGTTTGAGAGATAGGAGTAACACAAGCCCAAACGACACTTTGTAAAAGAAGAATAAAGAGAAAGACTGATAAGAAAACACGTTTCATTGCGACATCCCACTCCCGTTACAATGCAATCTATAGTGCAACCATAGTGCAATCATAACCGATTGCCTGCATAAAACACAAATCAAATTCCGCAAAACGATCCCCGCCTTTGCCGTGGTGGAGGTAATTATCAAACCGGAACGCTAGGTGGGCACCAAGATAAAAACGTTAGTCTCTTCCAGTGATCAGCCGGAACATGAACACAGTCTTTATTGGACTTAGCTCCCGACATGAGAATGTTCGGTAGGATTAGCCCTCTCCACGCACAAGGCAGGGAAACTTATTTCATAGGTTTAAACTCCTCAAATTGTTCTTCAATGTTGTCAATCAAAATCCGCGTTCTGCGGCTAATAACGGTCTCCGTTTCCTTAAACTCTTTCTTTAGCTGTATTAGCTCATGCGCGATATTAACCGCTGTAAATATGGCCAATTTAGAAAGCTCGACTCCCTTTGTGCGGGCCGAAAGATCTGTCATTTTTTGATCCACAAACTCAGCCAACTGTCTTGTATAACCGTCATCTGAATCACTGCGAAGTGTATATTTTTGTCCGAATATCATCACCTCGCACTTATTGTTTAGGCTCAAACTGCCGGTGCCACTGCCCTGTGTGACGTTATTTTTCCGCACTTTTGCCTTCAACATGGTTTAATGTGCCTAACAGTTTTTCAAGCCGCTTTCGGACGACCTTGCGTTCCTCTTGAAGTTTGCGAAAGATGCCCTCCTGTCGACTGACCTCCGACACAAGTTTTAACTTTTCCATCTGGACTGTTTTCAACCGCTCAATCATCTGAGAAACCCGTGATTCCAAAATCTCAAGCTGATTCTTCGCGACCATGCCGTTCACTCTACCGCTTCTTCGAAAACTTGTCAACAAAATTGCAAATTCGTTCTGAACTAGCATGTATAGGCTATTTTTGACAATCGCCTGCGATGCCTGTAAAATCCTATCCCCATGAGTATTGAACGTGTGATGTCAAATCTTCTTTTTATTTTTTTATCTGTTGTTCCTTTTGGTTATGATCTCTCTGCTCAAGTAATAGATCATCATTTATCCGTATCCGCAGGCGCAACCTACGGCCTGTATGATGGAAGTACACAACGAGATAAAATCGTTTCAGAATCCGTCTCCATTGCCTATATCCCTTTGCCCACGGCGGGATTAAATCTTGCCCTGCATCAGTCCAGTCTAACTGGAATATCTCCGTTTCCAAATATTACTGGCAATACGGTCAATCTCTCCTATTACGAATTTATGACAACGGGTAGCGGAAACTATATCGGCGGCAAGGGGGCGCTACACTATATTACGAGTGACGATGCTAATTCTGATGGAACGCTGATTCCCCATTTATCGCTTGTCTATAAACCGGCAAGTCTACTATCGGCTTATGAAATCGGTGTAGCCCGTACTGTGTATCAGGATACCCCTGCGGAACAGGTTTCCGTGATGGCGGCGACGTCTCTTTTTAATCAATGGGTCTGGTCGCAAACGCGGGTGACCTACATTGATTTGCGGAATGGCGTTGCAGACAAAGTTCATACCCTTGCGATTGAAGAGAGGCTCTCTTACTACGCGATTCCCCAAAAACTGACAGTGTCTTTATATGCCCTGTTGGGAGAAAGAATCTATGCGTATGATTTTGATTTGGGGACAGCCTATAATCTTCCCGATATGCAGAAGGGTAGTATTGGATTATCACTGAATTATAATTTGAAAAATGAAATGAGCGTATATACAGATCTTACACAAGAACGATATTTTAAGTTGGACATTCGCGATGAATATCTTGTACAACATCTCACATTGGGCGTTTCGGCCCGATTCTAACAATCAATACAACAAAGGAGAAAAACGATGAAGCAGTTTTTAATGATGGGGTTTATCATGGGGGTACTTGCTTTTTCACAAACGGTTTTTGCGCAAGATGATTATACCTTTAGTTATTCGGTCATCAATTACAAAGGAAAGCAAACATTAGAATTAACGGTTACCGCCATTGATGCGGGGAGGGTGCTCGGGGTTACGTTCTATCCGTTAGAGATGAAAGATGTTGCCAAAGAGGCGTTTAGCACGTTTGTTGCCGTAAAAAAAGGAACGAATACCGTCGAGATCCCTGTAGACCCCAAGTACAAAGGCGGGACTTTTGAGGCGGCGCTGTGGACCAAGACAACCCAAAAATCTGAATGTCTAAAGACAGATGCTGTTTGTCAGAGAGTCGGTTTTCGCGCGGGCGGCTATTCTACTTCTTATATGTGGGGTTATCTTTATGCCCCCTAATGTGAGCCGATTAAAAGATTTAGCAATCAGCGAGACGGGGCTGATCTTTGATCCTGGAACAGGCAGTATCTTTACCTCCAATGCGACAGGCGTTGCGATCTTGATGGCCATGAAAGAGGGAAAAAACACAGAACAACTTATAGCGTCTCTTCTCAATACATTTGAGGTGAACGAAAATACTGCTGAGCTTGATGTGCAGGATTTTCTCAATCAACTTTCATCTGCGGGATTTGCGCAAAGTTGAATGTCGCTGTCACAGGATTAAATGCCGTGGATACCCCAGGGCCTGGGGTTCCCGTTGTACGGTGTCTCAAAGAATCGCCCAATTTTAACGGCAATATGATAGGGCTTGCCTACGACGCTTTGGAGCCGGGCATTTTAGATGACCATCTGTTGCGTGGGGCCTACCTCTTGCCCTATCCCAGCATGGGTTCAAGATCGCTGTTAGAGAGAATTCGTTTTATTCATCAACAAGAACACCTCAATGCCATTGTTCCTACACTTGATGCAGAGATTCTGAATTTCATACAGATACAAGATCAGCTTTTAGAACTTGATATTCATCTGACACTTCCCACCGAGGCATCCCTAAATCGCAGGGCAAAAGTAAATCTTGTAAAATTTGCAGAAGCAGAGGGATTAAAGACCCCTAAGACATGGCTTATTACGGATCCGCATCAAATCAATCTGCCAGAAAAAGAGTTTCCGATTTTTGTGAAGGGGATATTTTATGAGGCCTATTTGGCCTATTCTATGGACGATGTTTTTCGTTATGTTCATAAAATAGCCTTAAAATGGGGGTATCCTGTACTGCTTCAAGAATATATCGAGGGAGAAGAATTTAATGCCACGACCGTCGGACAGAAAGGCCATGCCGTAGATATTGTTTGCATGAAAAAACTGGTATTGACCGACAAAGGAAAGGGATGGGCCTGCGTGACGATTAAGAACGACGACCTTATTGCCTTAACCCAAAAGATTGTGGCCGCGTTAAGATGGCATGGGCCGATTGAGGTTGAGGTGATGCTTTCCAAGAAGGACAACCAATTTTATATCATTGAATTAAACCCTCGCTTTCCTGCATGGATTTATCTTGCAAAGTCTGCTGGGATGAACCTGCCTTTTATTTCGCTTCTGCTTGCTATGGGAGAGAAAGTGACGCAACAAAGCGCGTATCAGACGGGGATTGTTTTTTCAAATTATACGACCAACCTGATTACCGACTTGACCCGTATTCAAACACTGTTTACAACAGGAGAGATTCACTATGAAAAAAACTTATGAAAAGCCGTTTTTCGCTCGGCATCAAACTGGGGTTGTGAATAAATTTGGCGGGGCATCGCTTACCCAGCCAACCGATCAAATTGACGGCGTAAAAATTGCGACCCTTGTGGCTGAATATGGCTCTCCATTGTTTGTTTATTCGGAAGCAATGATCAAGCAAAAACACGCAGAACTCATGGACGCATTTTCATTGCGTTATCCTAAAGTGCAACACGCGTGGAGTTATAAAACAAACTATCTGAAGGCGATCTGCAGCTGTTTTCATCAATTGGGGTCATGGGCAGAGGTGGTCTCTTCGATGGAATATGAGATGGCAAAGCGGCTGGGAACAAATCCTGCGCATATTATATTTAATGGCCCGTCAAAACCTTATCATGCGTTAAAAAGCGCATTGTCGGACGGCGCGATGGTGAATATTGATAACATGGAAGAGATTTACGAAATCGAGAAAATTGCATCTGAATGCAACATCACGGTTGCCTGCGGTATTCGTCTGAATATGTCTCTTGGGACGTATGTCTCATGGGATCGGTTTGGATTGAGTCTTGATTCGGGGCATGCCTATCAGGCTGTCAAGCGGGCAGTCGCAGGCAGAAAGATAAAAATTACAGGTTTGCATACCCATATTGGCACGTTTATTATGGATCCTGAATTGTATCGTATTGCGGTTAGAAAAGTGATTGAATTTGCCCATCTGATCAAAAAGGATTTTGGTATTCAGATTCAAACGATCAATATGGGCGGGGGTTTTGCGTCTAAAATTAAACTCAAAGGCAGTTATCTTTCCGCCGATTCTGTGCCTCGGTTTGATCGTTATGCGGAGGCGATTTGTGAGGAATTGCTTTCTGCATTTCCGTCCGAGGCGTTGCCTCTGCTGATTCTTGAGAGCGGACGGGCCATGATTGACGAGGCCGGTTCCCTGATTGCGACTGTTTCAGCGACCAAGCGGCTTGGCGATGGAACGCGTTCTCTGGTGATGGATGCGGGGGTGAACCTTCTTTTTACTTCTTTTTGGTACGATTTTGAAATGGTGCCTGTCATTGATCGCGGAAGCGCGCTGGAGGACCATATCATTTATGGTCCTTTGTGTATGCAGATTGATGTCATTATGCCTACTCTCAAAATCCCGTATCTTGAGAAAGGGGATCAGGTGGTGATTCGTCCTGTGGGGGCCTATAACAACACGCAGTGGATGCAGTTTATTCAATATCGGCCTAATGTCGTGATGATTGGCAAAAACGGAAAAATCTCGCTGATTCGCAAGGCGGAAGATTTAGATTATCTGCAATCGTTGGAGCAAATCCCAGAGGGCGGCTAACCCAAAAATTCTATACACGGATTTTTGGCATTGAGACAACAAGGGGGTCTTTCTTTCAACAAAGAAGTTGCGTTATGATGACCGTTTCTAACTAGGAACAAATAATGCCTGACATGATAGCGTCTAAAAAAAATGCCATTGCTTCTCGGTCTTTTCGTCATCAGCAAACCATTGCTTTACTGACCCCTTCTGCGAAGGATGCGCTGATTCATAAATATCATCCAGATTATAAAAAAGAAGCTTATCGTGAAATCAAAATAGGCCCCAATATGGGGGAGAAGACGGTTCGTGAATTGGCGGATATTCTGGAGGCCAAATCTCCTGTCTCTTTAGATATCTCTTCTGCTGTGCCCGATTATACGGTGGATCTCCTTGTGATTGGCGGGGGGG
>Ga0213870_1000781_pt1 | contig 14806 bp, 13 predicted proteins | sample WICALVC2017_Meta_FD_160119 | JGI IMG/M metagenome (GOLD analysis project Ga0213870, IMG submission 160119) | Freshwater microbial communities from subterranean cave lake in Wind Cave National Park, South Dakota, United States - WICALVC2017 | ecosystem: Environmental > Aquatic > Deep subsurface >... | reverse complement strand
GCTTCGGCCGCAATGCTCCTCTGGTGAAAACACTTCCGCCGTTCCATAGCATGAATCCGTTTATGCCGAGTTCTTCTCCGGCGGTGATCTGCGCCTTTACTTCTTCAGGGCCATATATAATTTTAGGGCCGCAACCGTAAATATTTGGCCAGCTAAAATCCTGAATCCACGGCCGCATTTCTGCTTGTGAATCAAAAGACGATAGAATTTTAACACCGGCAGACAGGGTTCTCTTGTATGTCAGATACGGGTGCGCGTTAGGATCGTGGACACCGAATGTGCCGCATTGGTAGTGGGAAGGGTAGGGCATCGGGCTTATGACATCAAAAAATTGTGCAATGTCAGAAAGTTTTTGTCCTATACCAGGTTCCTCGCCGTAAAGAGAAATCTCGCCAAAAACATCGATAGATAATACGATATTTTTTCCTTGGCTTGCCGCATGCCTTTTAAGGGTACTTGCGGCTTTTGAGTAGAAGTTCCGCATCACAGCGTATTTTGATGCTCTGCGTTCAGGTTCTTTAAGGTTGTTGCCTTGCCATACCGGGTAGGCAGTGTTTTCTCGTCTGCCGCAGTCGCCTTTGAAATCCGAGGGGAATCGAATATAATCAAAATTTATTTCATCAAAACCGATATCTACAGCATCCTTTGCGATTTCAATATTGTAGTCCATGACCTCTGGTGAGGCCATATCAACCCAGTATCTCTGCCATTCTTTCTTTCCGCTGAAACAAAGGGTGTCGTTTTTGTCTCTTAGGGCGAGATCCGGGCGTTTTTTTGTGGCAAAGTATGAGTCTTGGAAAACAACTGTCCGTCCGATAACATAAACACCTTTTTTATGAAATCGCTCCACAAGGTTTTTCATATAGTCGTCAAGCACGGGCTTTCCGACTTTGAAGTCAATTACAACAGCATTTAATTCTGTGGTTTCAATCAGGCTTTCAATATATTCAACTTTCCTTTGGTTATAAAGATAATCAATGGCGAGATACGCGGCTTTAACGGGCTTTGGTTTTTTTGTGCTTGTAGCTATCAGGGTTGACTCATCGGCTAAGGTTTTTAGAGGCATCATAAACGCAGTAAGTAAAAGGGTTAGCGTCTCCCGTCGTTTCATTTTCCGTACCCGTTCACTTTGTAGAGCCACGGCAGGGTCTGAAACTGATAATCGTTCGCGCGCCATTCCGGCACTAGAATCTTGAGCGCTTCAAGACTCACCGGCAGTTCATGGAATGTCAGGACATGTATGGTAACGCCGTCTCGCTCTCTTGCCGCAATTATTTTACGTATTTTCACGACAAGCGCCCCCGTAGCCTCGCTCGGATTTTTTAGATACTTTTCGTGGAAGACATAATCAGAAGTATTAACATCGCGAAAAACCCTTTCCTCTTTGTCCAGAGATGCATTATCCAGCCGTTGAACTATATAACCCCGCGAAGTAAGTTCGGCATGAATAGTGTCATTGATTGCCCAGAATGGCGGCCGGAAGAATCGCGGCTCGTACCCGGTGACGTTTCTGATCATTTTTGAACATCTTTCAACTTCTTCGCGCATAACCCACTGCATTCCCTTTTTTTGTACATACTTTGGCATGTTGTCGTGTCCATAAGTGTGATTCGCGACGCCGTGTCCTTCCTGATACTCTCCGAAAACAAAATCTTCCTGCGCCTCATTTGCTTCAAATTTTGAGCAATTCACGAAAAATGCTGCCGGAATTTTTTCTTTCTTCAGGAATTCAAGAATCTTTGGCAGAATCCATGCCCGCGGCCCATCGTCAAAAGTTATAATAATGGCGCGGCCTTCCAGCGTCTCTGGTGTTTTTGACTGCGGATAGGCGGTCGCGGTTGTGAGAAGTGCGATAGCCAGTAAAATCGTTATTCGTATCCTGCCGTTCATTCGTTCTTCTCCTTTTTGTTTTCAAAGAGCTTGAGTTGGCTTTTGCATTATACCACGAGTTAACCGTTTTTATGGATTGACAACATTCTTGCGCTTTGTTATACTCAAGTGTAATAAATACACTAAGTAACTAAGAATCTGACATGCGAATCGGTATTTTAGGAAGCGCTTTTGATCCGCCGCATAAAGCCCATGTTAAGCTTGGCGAGCGCGCGAAAAAAGCCTTAAAGCTTGATTTTTTGATTTTGGTCCCGACAAAAACCCCGCCTCATAAGGCGAATCCCGTAGCGCCAGCCAGATTTCGACTGCGAATGGCCAAAATTTTAGCCGACAAAAGGAAAGGGTGGATAGTTTCTGATGTTGAGTTAAGGCGGCCGGGTAAGTCCTATACCCGAGACACAATCCGATACATGAAAAAGCGATATCCCAATGATGAGATATACTGGATAGTCGGTTCCGATTCTATAGTGTCAATGCCTTGGAAGTGGAAAGGGGGATACGATATTCTTGATTACTGTAAATTTGCGGTTGCGGAAAGGCCCGGTTACCCGCTTAAAGGTGTTTCCCGGCATATTTTAAAAAAGCTGGTAATTATACCCGCGCAATCTACTGACCTTTCCAGTACAAAAATTAGGAATCTTCTCGGGCAAGGCAAAAGTGTTCGCAGATTTCTTGATCAGAGTATCTACGCGCTTGTTAAGCGCCACAATTTATACAGCTGATAAATATAATTATGAAAAAGCTTAATTTAGAAAAATTATTTGAGAACTCCAAAGTGACGGTAGATGTTGTTGTTTTTACGGTAGAGGCGGATCGGCTTTCCGTTCTTTTGATTGAGAGAAAATATCCGCCGTTTAAGGGTGTACGGGCTTTACCCGGAGGATTCATAAGAAAAAAAGAAGAGCTGATAAAGGCTGCTCGTCGCGAGCTTCGCGAAGAAACCGCGGTTGGTGGTGTGTATCTTGAGCAGCTTTATACCTTTGGGGCGCCAAGACGCGATCCGCGGGGACGGGTTATTACAGTTGCGTATTTTGCGTTGGTACCCCGGCATGTGATGAAGCTCAAGGCCTCTTTTGACGCAAGATCGGCAAAACTTTTTTCTATGCAAAGACTTTCCAAGCTTGCTTTTGATCATCGCGCAATAATCAATTACGCGCTTACCCGGCTCCGAAATAAAATCCAGTATACAAATGCGGCGTGGAGCATGCTTCCGAAAACTTTTACGCTTGGCGAACTTCAGCGGCTTTATGAAATTATCCTCGGCAAACATCTTGACAAAAGAAACTTCCGCAAAAAAATCCTTTCGCTCGGCATTTTAAAAGCTTTACCTAAGATAAAACGCGGGCTGCAGCAAAGACCGGCCCAGCTTTATAAGTTTAAAACGCGAAAAAGCGTTGAATTAAAGAGATTTTTTTAAAGTGGAATAATATGAAAGGTAAAGCCAAAAAAATAAAAAATAAACAACTTGAGGCGACGGGTACTGTCTACAGCTACTATTTTCCTGAAGTGCGGCGCGTAATTGATCGGGTTGTTAAGCGCTACCCGCACGAAGTTTTTCTTCGTTCGGTCAAGCCGGGCTTAGATGGTTTTCACCTGCCGATTATAAATAAATATGCCAGTGTTTTTGCTAAAGGGCTTTTGGGTATTCGGCATTTCAAGCATCGTTATGTTGTTTCAGGAGCAAGCGAGGCGATTTTTCATCTTTTTGTCAAATTCAGGATTGAGGAATCTAAGACTCCTATATATGCGATTAGCGGCGAATACCAGGGATATGGCGAGTACGCAAAAACTTTAGGAACAAAAGTAAGGCGGATCACGGAGCGCGAAGCCGTAGAAAGGCGTTTGCAAAAAGGAATTTTTTTTATCTCTAACCCGTCGGCGCGTGATGGTATGATACTTTCTTCTGGTTTCCTAAAATCAATTCTCCGGCGTCACAGGGTTGTTTTGGATGCGACCTACGTTGGCCTGACAAAACCTTTTAAAATGGACATAAGGCACAAAAACATTATCGCCCTGTTTGTTTCTCTGAGTAAGCCATACGGGCTTTATTATTATCGTATAGGATTTGTTTTTTCGCGAATCCCAATCGCCTCGCTTGAGGCCAATAAATGGTTTAAAAATATATTTTCGCTGATTATAGCGGATAAGCTTTTGTCAGCCATAAAATACTGTTCCTTGTGGAGAAAATACTCCGTGTTTCAGAGAAATATTGTGGCTCATCTTCGCGATAAATTTGATATTCCTCTTGAACCATCGGATGTATTTATACTCGCGAAAGTAAGCGAATCATCAGCGCGCGTTCTTTCTTCGGCTTTACGTAAACTCCTTAGACCATATCGCCGCGGCGGCATATATCGGTTTTGTCTTACCCCTTATTTTCTAAAGTATGAAAGACATAAAACTTTTTAAAACAAGGAAAGAATACGAGAATTTTGTATGGGGCGAAATTTTTACCGAAGAGTTGATTGCCCGGCATCCTTTTTATAGAAATTTAATTCAATTTGTAATGGATGCCAGAGCCCCGATTTTTTATTATCAGAGCGATCCTTCAGAGCACGCGAACTTTTCAACCTATTATAACTTTGATTTGATACGCGAGACCTACGCCAATAAAACCCTGCGTAGCATGTATTTTCTGCATGATTTTGTTCACTCGCTTTTTTATTATCCCTATGACATGTCCTCGGTGTCCCAGGAAGAATTTAACGACGCGATTATTCTGGGTGAATACTCGGCCTCAAATGAAACAGAGATTTTGGTCCATTATCGTATTCCTGAACTCCGGGCAAAAGTTTTTCAGGACCGTAAAATTTTCTTTGATATTTTGAAGGATCGGGGCGTTTCCATGCTCGGCGTGCAATCTTTGTTTCAGACGCGTAAGCTTATCATTGAAAATGATTTTTTGGATCCATTCTTTTTTGTGAAGCCGGAAGATAAGCCTATACGCGATCTTTTCAAAACATATCGCGGGAGTCGGGCGTGGTGTAAGGAGCGTTATGAGGCCTCTCTGAAAATAATAAATCCTACCGAGTATTTCTACGAGTTTCTGACCCCAATGAATTATGAGCGCGTGATTATGAGCTATAACCGCGGGAAACACAAGGAAGAAGAGTATCAGCGAATAGTCCTAATGAACATTAAGCTTGCTTTTACAGTATTAGGGTTTGAGAATCCGCCGCAAAGTTTTCGGGAGTGCTTTGAAAAATTGAGTTTTTTAGAGGGGCAAGTAATGTTTAAGAAGTGATATGGAAGCGAAAAATATCACACAATTTGGTTTTTTGAGGGTCGCGGCCGCTTCACCTCCGCTTCGGGTGGGGGATGTTGACTATAATGCGCGGGCAATAGTTAGTTTCGCGGCAAGAGCAGAAAAACAGGGAGCCGCGGTCATACTTTTTCCGGAGATGAGTATAACCGGCTACACCGTAGGAGACCTTTTTCATCAACGGCTTTTGTTAAAGCGGGCAAGAGAAGGGCTTTTGGAGATTGCCCGGCGGTCTAAAAAACTGAATTCGGTTTTAATTGTTGGCCTGCCTATAGCCCATGAAGGAAAAATTTTTAACGCGGCAGCCGTGATTTGCAAGGGAGATATTTGGGGCCTCGTTCCAAAAACATACATTCCGGGATACAAGGAGTTTTATGAAGAGCGGTGGTTTGCCTCATCCCGTGATCTTTTATCAAAAGAAATTTTCTTTTTCGGCAAAAAAATACCATTTGGGCGCGATATTATTTTCAGGCCAAAAGCAAGCCCGGAGACGGCTTTTGCGATTGAAATTTGCGAGGATCTTTGGGTGCCGATTCCTCCAAGTTCCCGCGCGGCACTCCATGGCGCGCTTCTTATTTTTAACCCCTCGGCTTCTCCGGAGCTTGTCGGCAAAGCCGATTACCGAAGGGAGCTTGTTTTACAACAATCAGCCCGAACAGTATCCGGATATATTTATGCGTCTTCCGGGGTCCACGAATCTACAACTGATTTGGTTTTCGGCGGCCACATGCTTATTGTAGAAAACGCCTCTTTGCTTGCTGAATCAAAGCGGTTTGGACGGAACGGTGAAATCACTTTTGCCGATGTTGATACCGAACATTTACTGCATGACCGTGAAAAAATGACAAGTTTTTTCGAGGGGGCGCGCGATAATGAAATAGGGCCCGGGGGTTTCCGGTTTGTGGAGCTTCCCGCGATGGCCCACAGACTCAATGGCTTCTTGCGATCCATAGCGCCATTGCCATTTGTGCCCAACAACGTTACTCTTCGTGATAAACGCTCCGAGGAAATATTTTCAATTCAGACAGCGGGCCTTGCCAAGCGTCTTGAGCGGGCTGGAATCAGAGGTGTTGTTATAGGAGTTTCCGGCGGCCTTGATTCAACTCTCGCGCTTTTGGTCGCGGTAAAGACATTTTCTCTTCTGAAATATCCTTTGCGAAATATTCACGCGTATACCATGCCCGGTTTTGCAACGAGTAAGCGCACGAAATCAAACGCGTATCGCTTGTGTCAGGCGCTCGGAATTGATGTTGAAGAAATTGATATTACCAAGGGTACGCTCGCGCATTTCAAAGACATAAAACATAATCCCAAAAAGCAAAATTTGGTTTTTGAAAACGCGCAGGCGCGTTACAGAACAATGGTGCTTATGAATAAAGCGAATCAGTTTCATGCTATTGTTGTCGGTACTGGCGACCTTTCCGAACTTGCCCTTGGCTGGAGCACTTTTTCCGGCGACCATCTTTCGCACTATAACGTTAATGCTGGTATACCAAAAACCCTGGTTCGATATTTAGTGCAATGGGTCATAGATACACAAGTTGATGTTAAAGCAAAAAATGTGTTGAAAGACATTTTAGAAACACCTATTTCTCCCGAATTGGTGCGGGGCAAAAAAGATGAGATTGCCCACAAGACAGAAGAAATTATAGGCCCGTATATTCTGCACGATTTCTTTTTGTATCATTTTCTTCGTTGGGGGTCTTCGCCGAAAAAGATTTTATTTCTCGCCGAACGAGCATTTAGCAAACATCATGATAAGACAGGTGAATACTTCGATACAGCGATGTATCGAAGTATTCCCAAAAGCGAGATTAAGAGATGGTTGAGGGTTTTTCTCGAGCGCTTTTTTGCAAATCAGTGGAAGCGTTCGGTCATGCCTGATGGTCCGAAGGTGGGTTCCGTTGCTCTTTCGCCGAGAGGCGACTGGCGCATGCCTTCCGACGCTGAAGTAAAAATGTGGCTGAATGAACTGTAAAATTTAGGGTGTTAGGATAAAATCATGGCCGCGAGCGACTACCGGAATGAGAATTTTTCCTGCAGACTTTTGAAGAAGTAGTTTTTTTCAAGCTCTATGAATCTTACGAGCCGGTTGGATTTTTCAATACGGATCGTATCTCCTTTTTTAAGAGCGATAATCTCCCATGTTCCAACAAATAAAACCGCGTCAGCCGGCTCGCCGGTCTTTTTAATGAGAAATTGGTCACGTTTACGAAAGTCACCGATTTTTATGGTGATGGTCCTGTTTCTTTTAATCACTAGACTAGGGGTTGGAATATTATGATCAAAAAGCTCGGTGATAATAAAACATTTAATATCGGGCATAATCACTGGTCCGTGCGCCGATAAGTTATAGGCGGTTGAGCCGGTTGCGGTTGAGATCAAGACGCCGCTTCCGTGAATTTTTTGTACAGGATGGCCGTCTATAAAGAGAGTAACATCAACAAGGCCGGAAAGGTTTTGCACGGTAATTTCATTGAGAGCGTCTTGTGAAAATATTTTTTTGCCTGATCTGAAAAGCGCGCCTCGGATCATCATACGTTGAAGTACGCGATAATTTTTGGAAAATACTTTGGCAATCGCGGCCATAAAGCGCTTTGGGTCTCTTACCGAGGCAAGAAAGCCGACGTGTCCCAAGTTAAACCCCATAATCAGTGGATTCCATCTTAAGAATTTTTGAGCCGCTTCAAGAATAGTGCCGTCGCCGCCAAGAACAAAAAGAATATCAGGAGCTTCCTTTCGAGATTTAGGAACAACGTTTGGGGGCAGAATTATTGTTTTGGGATAGCGGCGCCGGATCCATTTAGTGAGCTCGCTTTCCCAAGACAAGGCATTACGCATGCCACTGCGATAATAGAAGCCGGTTTTTTTGAAGGGAGTTTTTGCCATGCGGTGTCAGTATAGCATGGTTGCAGACACTTGACAAGATTTTTGAGCAGCGTTACCTTTATAATAGTGTAAAAAGTACACTAAGTAGATCTTTGAAAGGAGGATATATGATGAAAAGCGGGGCTTTTGTGCTGATAAACCGCGCTAAGGGGGAGGGCATGAGAGGCGGCTTTCGCGAAACCCTCGATCTTTTAATTGTCGGCGGCGGTGTTGTTGGAACCGCGGTTTATTTCAGGGCTAGTCTTTCTCCAGCGATACGATCTGCCGGACTTATTGAGAAATATCATAAAGTGGCGCAGGTTAATTCAAATGTCCTTGCCAACGCCGAGACAGCTCACCGCGGAGATAAGGAAACCAATTTTCCTCTTTCTAAGGCGTTAAAGATGTATGAATTCTATAAGCATCTTCTCGCTTATCTTAAAGAACGCGGCCATGGTACATATGTTGAGCTTCCCAGTATGGTGATTAGTACAAACGCAAAAGAGGTGGAGCTCTTACGGGCACGCTTTGAGATGCTAAAACCGCACTATCCGGATCTTCGGCTTATCGGCTGGAAAGAAATTGCGGAAATTGAACCGAAGGTTGTTGAGGGGCGCAGTGACGAAGAAAAGAAACATCTGATTGCCCTTTATAGCAAGGGGCACGCGGTAGATTATGAGCGGCTTTCGGAGTCTTTTGTTCGCGAAGGCGACAAGGAAGCTCACGCACAGGGTAAGGATTTTAAAACCTTCTTTCGTACGAAGGTTTTGGATATTGGACGCGATGCCGAAGGCATTTATGGGGTAAAGACCAACCGCGGAACACTTCACGCCAAAACTCTTGTGATTTGCGCTGGACCTTACAGCTTGATGTTTGCAAAACGTCTTGGATTGCGCCACGCGGAAAAGAATCTTTCTGCGGAAGAATACGCAATCCTGCCTGTTGCCGGAAGTTTCTACTACACTTTGGAGAAATTTATGAATGGTAAAGTGTATACTGTGCAAGATGACAATATTCCTTTTGCCGCGCCGCATGCGGATCGCGCGGTTTACAACGAAAACGAGACAAGACTTGGCCCGCCAGCCATTATACTGCCGTTTTTCGAGCGGCACCATTTCTCAACCATAGTGGATTTCGTCAGCATGGGTATGCTGCGCCTGCGGGATTATATCTTAACACTTTTGTCAGTTCTCAGTGATCCTAAATTTTTCCGTTTTGAGCTTAAGAATATCTTATACACTCTGCCGTGGATAGGAAGGATGTGTTTTCTGCGCTTGGGGGTGAGAAAAATCATCCCGACGATGAGATATCGCGACCTTCGTTTTGCAAAGGGTAGCGGTGGAATTCGACCACAGCTTTTGAATCTCAAGACCAGGAAGCTTGAAATGGGTCTTGGCAAGTTTAAGGGTGACAAGGATAATCCGGTGATCTGCAACGTAACGCCTTCTCCGGGCGCGTCAAGCTGTTTGGGTAATGCCATTGAGGATATTGAGGTTGTTGAAAAATTCCTGAAAGAAAGGAGATAAACAATGGATCGTGAAATTATTTCCGGAGACATTCTTCCTGCGCGGGAAGCAATAGCGGCAATTGATACAACTGATCTTGGTCCGCCGATTGAAATTCCGCCAATTCCGCCGGAGGCATTTCCTGAAAATGTTTCTGGTGAGGAGCGAGAGTGGCTGCGTTCAGAAATCGCGTGTCTTAAGCGCGAGCGCAATGCCTTGGTGCTCGCGCATAACTACATGCCGCCAGACGTGCAGGACGTGGCTGATGCTGTTGGTGATTCCTTGTTTCTTGCGCAAAAAGGTACTGCGTCTGATGCTGATGTTTTGGTTGAGGCCGCGGTTCTCTTTATGAATCAGATTCTGGCGGTCATGAAGAAGCCGCATCAAAAAGTGCTCGCTCCTGATTTGAGAGCGCTTTGTTCGCTTGCCGCGCACGCTGATCCTGGAAAAATCCGCGCGTGGAAAAACGCGCATCCGGACGGCGGGGTGGTGAGTTATGTGAATACTTATGTTGAGGTGAAGGCAGAGAGCGATTATTGCTGCGCTTCGGCAAATTCTGCCGGAGTCATCAAGTATGTATTGGAACATCATCCTCGTCAGCCAATTCTTTTTCTGCCTGATGTGTATCTCGGGTTTTACGCGGCAAAACTCCTTGAGAAAATGGGAGAGCCGATTGACCGCTTGTGGCTTATGATGGGCGCCTGTCACGTGCATGATCGTATACGTCCGCATCATGTGGAGGAGCAGAGGAGATTGCATCCGGGCGCGGCCGCGGTAGTGCATCCGGAATGCGGCTGTACGAGCGCTTGTATGCGTCAGGTTGGAAGCGGTGTGGTTCCGGAAGATTTGATGCAGTTTCGCTCCACACAGGGCATGGTGAAGTTTGTCCGTGAATCGCCCGCCAAAGTAGTGATTGTCGCGACAGAAATCGGCAATCTTCATCCTATGCAAAAGGCGGCACCAGAGAAAAAGCTTGTTCCCGCAAACAAGGAAGCGATTTGCGCTTTTATGAAGCAGAACACACTTCGCGGGGTGTACGAATCTCTTCGCGACTTGAAGCATGAAATTACGGTTGACCCGGAACTTGCGGCAAGGGCGCGCATTCCGATTGAACGCATGCTTGCCATTGTATAGATAGGTGACGAAGGAAAAACGAAAGGAGGGATCAAGTGAATAAGATTTTTGTAAGACGGGAACTAGAAAGATTTCTTGCGGAAGATCTTGGTCGTGTCTCGGTTGAGCCTGGTGATCCGCCGCGATATGTTACGGCAAGAATAATCGCCGAAGAGAGCGGAGTTTTCTGCGGCAGGCGATTCATTATCCCGATATTCGCGATGATTACACCTGATGATGTCCGCGGCCCTAAAGTCATCCACCTGCTTCGCGAAGGAGAAAGATTTACAAGCTCCATGACCCTAGCTCATCTTGATATTGAAGTAGAGACTCTTCGTCACGGCATTCGCACAGTTTTAAATCTTATTCAGCATCTTTCCGGTATCGCGACCAATACACGGGATGCCGTTGAAAGTATAAGCGGTTTGCCGACAAAATTACTTGATACTCGAAAAACCACGCCTGGTCTTCGCGTGTTTGAGAAGTACGCAGTAAGGGTCGGCGGCGGTGTAAATCACAGGTTCGGAAGATACGACGGCATACTACTCAAGAAAGAAGATATTGCAATAGATGGTGGAATCTTTAAGGCGATTGACAGGGCGTTTCGCGAAAAATCTTTTCTTGTGAATGTTGAGGTTGAAGTAGAAACATCGGAAGAGCTTGAGGTTGTTGTTGCCGATGGCAGAGTCAGGCACGTGCTTCTTGATAATATGAGTTTGGAAGCTATGGCTGAAGCAGTCCGCCGATACGGCGACAAGATTACTTTTGAGGCCTCGGGTATTGGTTCAAAAGACCTCCGAGCAGTCGCGGAAACAGGAGTTCATTATATTTCATTAAGTTCTTTAGTCCGCGGCGCGCATCCGATCAAGATGAAGATGCGCATTATGGATGTTTAACAAAAATATTAGGCGGCCAATGGCCGCTTTTTGTTTTAAAATTAAACACGGACGAATGGAGCAAAATTAAATAAGCCACCGGCATTACGCACGATGGCTCGTTATTTTTATAAAGGACTAATCCTTCTTTTTCTCCGAAGGTCCTGGCATGAGCGGCTCCATGATGCCGGATTTATAGGCATCTTTTGCTTGCGAGGCGAGGACAATTCTATACATATATTTACGGGCTTCTTCGCCTTCCACTACGTCATCGCCAATGCGTGCTTGGAGGCGATTTGATGGCACGCCTACAATGTGCTCGATAATCCAAGACTGAATGTATCCATCTTGGCGCCATGCGTCGTAGCGCTTTAACATGTCAAGAAGCTTATCTTGCACTGCGCGATATCCCTCACGACCGGCAGTTACGTAATCCATCATCTTATCGGCAATATCGAGACCTTTGAGGTCAGGGACCGCCTCAACAACTGCGTTGATGAACGCCGCCTGGTCCGACTGTCCAGCCTTTCCAAAACTACGCCCCTTGGCGTAATCCACAAGAATCTCGTTGAGCTTATCGGACTTGTACTTCACGATCCCGAGTTGTTCATAGAAGCCAGAAATGTAAAACGACAGATAGTTTTGGTTTGCCAGGTATTGCGCGTTGAGCGCTGTCTCTTGGAGTACTGATTCGGATCGCAGACTGTTCATATATCCGTAGATGCCGACAGCCACACCGGTAATCGTAACAAGAAGGACAATGGACACCACAAGACCCTTGCTCATATTGTTCTCCTTTTTGGATTGTTCTGTCACGAAGGTTTTACTACGCCCCCTTCCCGTGCCTCTCTGGCCAATCCCGTGAGGCGCAAAAGAAGACCCAAAAGGCGTAGCGTGATTGAATTGAGCTGCGGGTTTTACCAGTTGCGTCTGCGGCGTTCGCCGATTAGCGCTGCCGCAAGCCAAATAAAGAGCGAGGCAATAAATTCTATCACGCCGATAACTGTTTGCTGTTTTGACGTAAGCTCAATTTCACCAAGTAGGTATAAATAACCGGTACCAACATCATCTTTGTCCTGCGCCTTCATGCTTACGCGAGAGAATTTTGTCGCAGGTTCAGTAAGACCCCAGAGAATTTTCTCTAGCGCGCCATTTCCGTGAACGCCCCTAGCAGTTCTTAATCCGGCTTTGGCGTAGAACTCGCCTCGTACAGCGCCAATTACAGTTGAAGGGTCAAGCGGGGTGCCCTTAAGCTTATTGCGGACAGCAACAGTAAGGGCCTCGTTTCCTACTGGCATACCGGTAAAAGCTCGTGCCCAAGCAACGGTTTTGCCATCAGCAGTACCGGCTATAACAGCTATACCATTTTTTGAAAGGCAATTTCTGCCAAAGATACGGCGGTCCTGCCAGTGTGCCCTAAGAACAAGTGTATAAAGGTCCGGGTTCTCAAGCGCTTGTTTTGCCCCTACCACAACAAGGTGAAGATCTCCTTGAAGTTCAGATCCCAGTGCCGCGTTTAAATAGCGAAGTGTTGATTGCCACAAATCCGGATTCTCCGGTTGGTAGCCGATAAACATAACCTTATCCGCTAGATAAAAATCATGAATGTTTACCGGAACTGGCGGTAGAATATTCGCCTCTCTGAATTTGGCAAGGTCTGATGAGTATTGCTTGAGAATGGTGCGGTCCGAAGCCAGTATATAATTTTCATAGTTCTTGCGGATACTGACCGGTCCGGGCGCGCCGTTGTCAATACGAACCTTAACGCTGTTCCAGAATGCCGGTATGCCTTCGCCAACGCGTGCGATTAAACTCTGTGGTACCGCGACTGATTTGCGCCAACGGTGTGCCTGCGGGTTCTCGGGAAATCTGTAAGAACTGATGGTCACATTACCCAGAGTCGTCTGGACAATGTAGTTTGACTCAATCGTGGTATAGGGGCAGTCATGATAACAAGTGTCCCAGCAAGTATCACAGCTTTCACTAGTGCAACTCCCCTTATCGTCGCGGCTCGTGCATCTGCAGTTGCAAGAATGTGGGTTGCACAAATAAGGATCACAGTTGTACTCGTTTGCGCACGGCCCATCTCTAGTGCAGGTGATATCCTGTTTAACCACAGAAAGTTCCCAACCATTCCAACTCTCGCTAAATGTTACGTTATTGGATCGCGCCACATTGAAGCCGATCCAGGCGACAAGCGGAGTGATCACAAAGGCCGCCACCGCCATCCCAATCGCAAATTCCTGCCAAGTAATCTCGGCAGGATGTCGAGACCGGTCAAGCAGCCATTTTACTGTTAGTCCCGCAGCGGCCACTGCTATCACAGAACAGAGTGCCGTAAAAAGCATGTATCCTCCCGCCTTGTTTTTTGTATTTGTAAAGGACCATCCACTATAAATCGGTCAGATTATTATAGCAATTACAATTTAAAAGTCAATAGTTACGTTAGTCGGACGTAATCAGCTTGCAAATAATATTTTACTTTTTATGAAATCCCTTTCATGTGTTATGATCCTTATTAGAAATTAAGATGAAAAAAGAAATCACTAAAACCTTGCTCAAAGTTTCGCCTTCCCAGATCGGCATGCTTCTTGAATGCCCGAGGTGTCTTTGGCTTTATTTTCGCGAGGGGCTAAAGCGGCCATCAGGGATATTTCCAAGTCTGCCCGGAGGATTTGACCGCCTTTTCAAGACCTATTTTGACGCCTATCGCGAAAGGGAAGCATTGCCGCCGGAGCTTGATAAGTTAAAAGAAGAAAAGTTATATCAGGATCGAAAACTACTTGATGTGTGGCGCAACAACTGGAAAGGTATTTCATACGAATTTAACGATCTTGACCTTACTTTGAAGGGCGCGATTGACGATTTGCTTGTTAACGATAAGGGCGAATTTGTTCCGATTGATTTTAAAACCCGCGGTTATCCGCTTAAAGAAGACACTGCGGCCCACTATCAAACCCAGTTAGATCTTTATACGTTACTTTTTGAGAAAAACGGATATCCGGTTGCCGACCATGGTTATCTATTATTCTTCTGGCCTAAAAAATATGAAAAAAATTCCGCTGACTTCGAAACCGAACTTATAAAAATGAAAGTTAGCCACCAAAATGGGTTTGAGGTTTTACAAGAGGTTGTGCGCATTATAAAAGATGGCGAACCCAAAGCGCACAGTGATTGTGAATTTTGCAGATTCAGAGAATTTAATAATGGAGAATAGCATGCGGCGAAGAATTTTTATCGCTATTGAACTTTCCGAAGAACTTCGTGAGAAAATTATGGAAGCGGTTAAACGC
>Ga0213870_1000780_pt1 | contig 14809 bp, 2 predicted proteins | sample WICALVC2017_Meta_FD_160119 | JGI IMG/M metagenome (GOLD analysis project Ga0213870, IMG submission 160119) | Freshwater microbial communities from subterranean cave lake in Wind Cave National Park, South Dakota, United States - WICALVC2017 | ecosystem: Environmental > Aquatic > Deep subsurface >... | reverse complement strand
ACGGCATTTTTCACCTACGGCATTGACGCAAGGGGAAAGCCATCAGATCGGGTCCAGCTTGGCGGGGTAGTCATCACGTCGGATGCGCCGGGGAGACGGCTGACGCTCTACGGCGGAGAATTGAAATTCAAGCTCCCCTATGCGCTGATCTTAAGCGGGGAAATCGCCCGATCTCGAGGCCAGGCGGTTGAGGAAGGGGGTGGGTCCAAGGTCTCATTGGCCGGAAAACCAACGGAGAATCTGGAGCTAACCGGCTACCATCTTACAACGGACCCGAATTTTTCCAATCCTTCATCAAATATCAAGGCCGGGAAGATTGAAGAGGGGGTTCGCGCCTCCTATCAACTCAGTCAATCCGCCCGAACCTACATTGAGGCCATCCGTTCATTAGACCGGATAACTGGCGCCCATCGCCAAACGACCGACATAGCGGTCGAAAAAGGGTTAGTATCCGTCCGCGCCGAGGTTGGCTTGCGCGATATTCTTGATGATGATCATCTGCCCATCCGGCTTCAGACCGTTCGTGGAAAACTGACCGGCTCAATCACGCATCGCCTAACGCTCACTGGGGAATATGAGCAGGCACTCGAAGATGCATCGGCCCGAGCGGTTTCAATGGGGTCAAGTTACCAACTGGCGAAAGCCAGGGTTTATCTCAAGCAAGAATGGCTCTCTGGTCTCTCCGGAAGAAACGGGATCGGGGGGCCAGGGCAACGCGCGCTTACCGTCTTTGGGGCCGACTCGAAGGCATTTTCGGGGACATCCCTCTTCTCCGAGTACCGGATCGCAGACGCAATCGCAGGGCGCGATACGCAGGCCGCGGCAGGGCTTCGCAATCAGTTCGAAGTCACCCATGGAATCACCCTTTCTTCGACGTTCGAGCGGACCAAAACCCTCGTAGGCAGTGGGGAAAGAGACGCGACTGCGTTGGCATTGGCCATGGAGTCGCTCCAGCACTCCGATCTGAAGGCGAGTGCCCGATACGAGACCCGAATAGCCCAGCAAGAGACTGCGCAACTCGGCTCTGTCGCCATCGCCTCTCGGCTAAGCCGCGACTGGAGCCTACTGGCTAGGGATATGATTAGCTTCACCGAAAGGGAAGGGGCACTGGGGGATCAGACGATTTCAAAGATGACGATGGGCGCCGCATGGCGTCCAGTTGCACACGATTGGATCAATGGGCTGGCCCGTTATGATCGAAAGGTTGAAAGAGACGAGGGGGCAAGCCCAACCGTAAGAGAGACGACCCAGATCGGATCGGTCGAAGCAAATGTGGCCGTGGCGCAACGGACGACCCTCTTTCTAAAATACGCGGGCCGGATCACGGAGGATCAATTTGGTGCCCTTCCGCTTTCATCTCTGACGCAGATGGCACAGACGCGGCTGACATACGACCTCACACCGAGGATCGATATCGGCGTGGATGGCCGATTCCTCTGGCAGAACCAAACCCGCAGCCTCACCCAATCATGGGGCATAGAGTCCGGCTATTGGCTGGTCCAAAATCTCTGGCTTTCGCTCGGCTACAACTTCACCGGCTACGACCAGAAGATGTTTACCGATGAGGCGTTTACATGGCAAGGGCCGTACCTATCGCTCCGATACAAGTTTGATGAAGGGCTGATCGAGTTCCTTCGGGGCGGCCCGCTGACCCTCAAGGGGCAACGTGCCCTGCGAGGGCAACGTGCCCTGCGAAATGCCCAGCCTCTGCGAGGAGAAAAGGTCGTTACGAAAGATGCGCCCGATGTCATTCTAATCCCGCCTACCCCTGCGGAACCGCTAATTCCGTTGGCTCTTGAATATCTTTCTAACTCGGGAAAAGAGATTGCATCCGCCCCGCAGATATTGATTCCTATACCCATTACTGAACCGATCATCTCGTATCAAGAGGAACCGATTGCCCCGCCGCCTTCAGGAAACAGTCTACCTGACATGGCCGCATCCCCCGCAAGGGCCGTACCTTCTCCGCTTGTCGAAATTGTGGCGATTGAGCCTTCTGTTTCTTATACGATAACGGTCGCTTATTTTCAGCCTGGCACGGCACGGCTTACACAAAAAGCGAAAAAAACGTTAGCCAAGTATGCCCTGTTTTTGAAACAGAATCCGAATGTGACGATTGTTATCGAGGGACATACGGATGAGAGAGGCCCAAGGAAATATAACTATAAACTTGGAATGAAGCGGGCTAAATCTGTATGGAAAGAGCTCAAAAAGAGTGGTGTTGCAAATAGCATGGGTGTCACCTCCTACGGAGAAAAACGGCCCATTGATTCGGCCAAAACAAAATCGGCCTATGCAAAGAACCGACGCGCGGAAATCCGAAGCGAAGGAGGGGTGCAACCCCTGCGAGGAGAGATCAAACAGGAGGCGAGCCGATGAAATCGATGAGGCTACAAACAGATTTCCTCGGCGTAATTTTTCTAGCCACCCTGCTTGCGCTCATGATCTTTCCTTCCCACGCGAAAGCGGCAACAAAGACATGGTCTGGGGCCGGAGTAGGAAACAGTTGGGCTACTGCGGCCAATTGGTCGGATGGCATCGTTCCCGTTGCCAGCGATAGTCTGGTCTTTCCCTCCGGCGCGTTACAACTCACCAATGTCAATAATATTTCGTCAGGAACGAGCTTTAAATCGCTCACTTTTCAAGCGGGGGGCTATTCCATTAGCGGGAATAGCCTGACGATCAAGAATGCCGCGGGAATTACGGTCCCTTCAGGGGCATCTGGAACAATCACCATCAGCTTGAATGTCAAATTGTCAGCCGCCCAGACATGGACCGTGACCGATTCCGGTGCCACGCTTATCGTTTCTAGCGTTATCAGCGGATCATCATCGTCTAAGACCCTGACTAAAGCGGGGGCAGGAACGTTGCGGTTTGGGGGTTCAAGCACCAACTCGTTTACCGGGAAATTTACGGTGAACGATGGTCCCGTGCAATTTGCCAAGAGCTCTGGGAACGCCTTAAGTGGCCAGTTGATCATCAACGGCGGCACGGTAACCTTGTCTGTTAGCACCGGCCAGATCCCCACGAAGCGGGTTACTATTAATTACCCGGGTATTCTAGACCTAAATGGTTTCAGCGACACGATTGGTGCTTTAACGATGACGGGAGGAACACTCAAAACCGGAACTGCAACATACACCATGAGCGGCGGCGGAATAACGACCAACCCCTCATCCGTTACCTCACTCATCAGTGGAAAGGTTGCGCTGGGATCCTCAAGCCGAACATTTACAATCAACAACGGAACCGCTTCAGACGATCTATTGATCACCGCAGTCATCAGTGGTTCAGGAAGCACCCTTACCAAGGCCGGGATTGGAACGTTCGCAATGTCGGGGATCAACACGTACTCGAATACAACCACCATTAGCACAGGCACCGTCGTTGCCGCATCCAACAACGCTCTCGGATCAACTTCCAATGGAACAACTGTGGCGTCAGGTGCCACACTCGCATTCCGGGGAGGAATTACCTACAGTTCGGCTGAAACGGTAACGATCAACGGGACAGGCTATTTAGGGCTTGGGGCGATGAATAACATCAGCGGGAACAACAGCTTTGCCGGGGCAGTTACACTGGCCGCGGCCAGCACAATGAACTCCGAGGCGTCTACATTGACCTTAACGGGAACCGTTGCAAAGGGTGGCTTTCTTTTGTCCACTGGAGGTGCCGGAGATATCACAGCAAACGGTGTAATTTCAGGAACAAGCGGAATAACAGCCTTAGGTACTGGAACGGTTACCCTCGGCGCGGCCAATACCTATTCAGGGGTAACAACCGTGAATAGCGGGAGATTGCTTGTGACGAATTCGACCGGTTCTGCCACGGGGAGCGGCGCGGTGACTGTCAATGCTGGTGGATCGTTTGGAGGCGCCAACGCAAGCAGTATCACCGGAGTCGCCACGATCAATAACGGCGCGAGCCTTACTCCGGGGGTTACTGGGGCTGGAACGTTAAAGACTGGGAATCTTATCCTCAATGACAGTTCTAACCTTAATTTCGATCTTGGGGCATCCTCCGATCAAACACAGGTAACAGGGAATCTGACACTAGACGGTCTCTTAAATGTCCCCACAGCCGGATTTACGGCCGGAACATACACCCTTTTTACATACACAGGGTCACTCACGAACAATACACTCTCCTTCGGCGCAATGCCCGCCGGACGGGTTTATGCCATTGATACGGCTACAGCAGGTCAAATCAAGTTGATCGCCTCTCCCGCTGTTCTTTCCATTACGAAATCTGGGGCAGACCCAACGAACGCGACCAGTGTCAATTTTATAGTCACGTTCAGTGATTCCGTAACGGGGGTCGATGCGACTGATTTTATCCTGACGACTACGGGGGCGATCACCGGGGCATCGGTTACCTCCGTGACGGGTAGCGGAGCGACGTATACGGTAGCGGTGAACACGGGTTCAGGCTCTGGGACAATCCGTTTAGATGTAAGCGATAATAACTCAATTGTGTCGGGTGGGCAACCGCTGGGCGGCCCTGCCGCTTTGGATGGGAACTTCACATCTGGGGAGTTATTCACGATTGATAAAACAGCGCCGACAGTCTTGTCTGTGAATCGCGCGGGATTAGACCCAACTGGTGCGACCACTGTAGATTTTACAGTGACGTTCAGCGAATCCGTAACGGGCGTTGACGTATCGGACTTTTTCTTGACTGTTACGGGGATTACTGGAACATCAATCACGGGCGTGACCGGCAGTGGATCCGTTTATACGGTGACCATTAACACAGGTTCCGACGATGGAACGATTCGTCTTTCCGTAACGGATAACGATTCGGTCATCGATGTAATCGGGAATCAATTAGGGGGGGTAGGCGTGGGTAATGGCAACTTTACCACGGGGCAGATTTATACCATCGATAAAACATCCCCATCGGCCACGATGAGTTCCACGACAACAAACATAACAAATGTTTCTCCAATCCCGGTCACGGTTACATTCAGCAAAACGGTGACAGGATTTACAGCATCCGACATTGTCCCCTCTAACGCAACTGTGAGCAATTTTTCTGGGTCTTTCGCAAGTTACAGCTTCGATCTAACACCTATCGTAACCGGACTGGTCACTGCGGATATTCCAGCCGGAGCGGCCTTCGATTCATCTCTACAGCCGAGCTTGGCCACCCCGCAATTTCAGCGCACTTATGACCCCGCATTCCCAACAGTCACCTCCATTGTTCGCTCTGCGGCAGATGGAAATCCGACAAACGCGGCCAGTGTAAACTTTACAGTCACCTTCAGCGAGTCTGTAACGGGTGTGGATTCAGCCGATTTCAGCATAACCACCGGCATATCAGGCACCTCTGTGATGGGTGTGACTGGGAGTGGGACAACCCGCACAGTCACGGTGAATACCGGCACAGGCGCAGTCACGGGCACCATCCGATTAGACTTAATAGACAACGACACGATACTAGACTTGGCCTTAAATCAGTTGGGTGGAGCCGGGGTGGGAAACGGTAATTTCATCACCGGACAGTTCTTTACGATAGATAAAGCGTCCCCGACGGTTACCATGAGTTCCGCCACAACAAATCCAACGAACGTGGCAAGCTTTCTGGTAACGGTTACTTTTAACGAGGCTGTTACTGGCTTGACGTCATCGGACATTACGATTGTGAACGGCTCTCAAAGCGGATTTGCAGGATCGGGCGCAAGCTACAGTTTTACGCTTGCGCCGGAGGCCGACGGACTTGTAACGGCGGATATTTCCGCAGGTGTTGCCGTAGATGCCGTAGGCAACGGGAATCTTTCCGCCCCGCAGTTTCAACGGACTTATGATACGCTTGTTGCAACGGTTCTGAATGTTGACACCTCTGTCCCGGACGGAACTTATGGATTAAATGCAGTCATCCCGATTCGCGTGACATTTGATGAGGCTGTCAGCGTGGTCGGAACACCAACCTTAACAGTTGAGACAGGAACATCCGACGCCGTGGTGAGCTACAGTTCCGGGAGCGGGACGGCAACCTTAATTTTTAACTATACCGTGGCGGCAAGCCATACCTCTTCAGACCTTGATTGTGTCTCTATAACCTCACTGGCATTAAATGGGGGCACCATCACAGATTTGTCCGGCAATACGGCAAACCTGACACTTCCTTTACCAGGGGCGGGAAACATCGGGTCACTGGCCGACAACAATGACATTGTGATTAATTCAAATGCCGCGGCGGTGACCAACGTCACGTCAACGACTACGGACGGAACGTATGGGGCAGGTGTCACTATTCCGATCATCCTAACATTTAGTAAGTTAGTAAATGTGACGGGAACGCCGCAGTTAACGCTTGAGACTTCCTCAACGCCAAACGCAATGGTCAACTATAGCAGTGGGAGCGGGAGTGCCACACTAACATTTAACTACACCATTGCGGCGGGTCAGAACAGCCTTGACCTTGACTATCTTTCCGAGACGGCATTAACGCTAAACGGTGGAACGATTAACGATGCCGGCGCAGTCCCCGCAGTTCTAACCCTTCCAGAGCCGGGCGCGACAGGCTCCCTTGGGGCAAACAAGGCAATTATAATTGACACAGCCGGCCCAACAATCACATCGGTTACATCCACCACCGTCAATGGGACTTATGGGCCTGGGGCAACCGTTAACATAACGGTTAATTTTTCGGAACCCGCCACGCTTACGGGCGGGAATCTTCAAGTAACCTTGGACACCACTGCTGTTGTGGCCATTACGCCGTTTGGGCCATCTGTAACGGCCTTCGGGACTTACACGGTAGTAACAGGGCAGAGTTCATCGGACTTAAATGCAATCTCTCCTCTAACCTTGTCGGCCGGAACATTGCGTGATGCCGCCGGCAATAATGCTACACTGGTCATTCCAGTCGGCCAGAATATCGCGAATCTAAAGGATATTGTGATTAGCCCAACCGCACCATCAAAGCTTGCCTTTACAACCACCCCGATGACGGCGACTGCGGGGGTCCCTACCGGGACGATTACGGTGCAGTTGCAAGATAGCAGTGGCACTCCCGTGAATGCGGGGGCCGCAGGACAACCGGTTTTTCTAACGACAACATCTACTGGAACGGTTACCTTTACCCCATCTGCCTTATTGACCATTGCCAATGGAACAAGCACAGTTACTTTCACCTATACCGATACAAAGTCTGGGTCATTCACGCTGACCACTTCTGACGCCTCTCCAGAAGATGGGGCCAACGGGCTTTCCGATGCCAGCCAGTCCGTCACGATTAACCCCGCCGCCGCTACCAAACTTGTTATAACAACAACCCCGCAGACAACCATCGCAGGGATTCCGACTGGGACGATCACTGTGGAGTTACAAGATCAGTTTAATAATCCGGTGAATGCGGGGGCCGGAGGCCAACCAGTTTATCTAACAACAACATCTACCGGCACGGTGACCTTTACCCCGTCTGCCTCGCTTTCCATCGCCAATGGACAAAGCGCGATTAACTTCACCTATACCGACACAAAAGCAGGCGTGCCAACGATTACCGTATCCGAAGCCTCCCCGCCTAACGGGGCGACTGGCCTTGCCGATACAACACAAGGGGTTACCGTGAACACCGCCTTAGCCTTTAAACTGGTCTTCATCAGCGCCCCTGAATCAACCAGCCCCGGGGTTGAAACCTCGGCTATTACTATTCAGCTTCAAGATTCTTTTGGCAATGGCGTAACGGCAGGCGCAGGGGGACAAAACGTTTATATGACCTCGTCATCTACAGGAACCGTTACTTTTACACCTGCTTCACCGCTTTCTATTCCATCCGGGTCAAATTATGTTGACTATACCTATAAAGATACCATTACCGGCACGCCGACAATGACGGCCTCTAACGCCTTTCCGCCTGACGGGGCGACAGGACTTGTTGATGGCACGCAAGTTGTCACCGTCTCCAACAAGCCCACCATTACGAAGGCATTTTCCATCACCCCCATCGGCCAGAACCAAGCATCGGTTTTAACGATCACGCTATCGAATACAAACACATTTGCCGTTACGGGGGCCTCCTTTACGGACAGCTATCCAGTCAACGTTGTCAATACGGCCAGCGCATCGGGGGCCACCACTTGCGGAGGCGGGATAATTGCCGCAAACAATGGAACGAGCGTGGCACTTTCAGGGGGAACGATTCCGGTGTCGGGAAGCTGTACCGTGACGGTCAACGTTACCTCCGCCACGACGGGAACCTATAACAATATGATCCCCATCGGGGGATTGACGACCACAAACGCAGGCAATAACACGGTAGCCGCAACGGCGACGATCACAGTGGTTGTCAGACCATCGATCTCCAAGGCGTTTTCTCCCGCCCTTATTGCACCCAATGCAACATCAACCATTACATTCACCATTACCAACACAGACCCTGCGTTGCGCACTGGAATGAACTTTACGGATACCTACCCAACCAATCTTATTAACGCTACGCCGATTACGGTAGGTGGTACCTGTACCGGTGTGGCCCACACGGCCGTGGCGGGAGGCGGAACGTTTAATGTTACCAGCGGGGATATCCCAGGGAACAGCAGTTGCACCATCACGGTGGTGGTGACGAGCAGTGTGGCAGGCGGTTATAACAACCAGACAAGCGGCGTTGCTACCAATGAAACAGGCGCCCCCGGGGCCGTAAGCAATGTTGCCACATTAAACGTGGTAGGCCCCCCGAGCGTTGCCAAATCGTTTACACCAAGCGGGATGAGTCCGAACGACACGTCGGTATTAAGGTTAACCATTACCAATCCCAACCCCAACACCGTGCTAAACGGTGTGGCGGTTTCAGATACGTACCCTGCCGGGCTTGTCAACACCAGCTCGCCTAGCCCAACCACCACCTGCGTCAACGCGACGATCACGGGTGGCACTGCAGGCGGAGATTCCATTGGGATTACCGGCGGCAGTATCACACCTACAGACAGTTGTACGGTGACGGTGAATGTAACCAGCGCGACGGTAGGAAGTTATACGAACACAACCGGCAACGTGACCTCAACCAACGGGGGGACAGGGAATAGCGCTGAGGCCACGCTAACGGTAAACAACCCACCCACCGTTTCAAAAATGTTTTCTCCTATATTGATCGGGACGAATGACGGCTCTCTCCTGACCATCACCTTAAGCAATAGCAATGTGGCCGCTTTGACCGGAGCGGCGTTTACCGATACCTATCCTGCTAATCTGGTTAACACGGGTACGCCCGGCGGGGCTACCACTTGTGCTGGTGGAACGGTTACCGCAACCGCTGGCGGACCAAGCGTAGCCCTCTCTGGAGGCACAATCCCAGCCAGCGGCTCCTGTACGGTAACGGTGAATGTGACCAGCGCTACCGTAGGAAATTACGTAAACACAATTCCGGTTGGGGGTGTGACGACCGGCAGCTCGGGGAGTAACACATCTGCCACAAGCACCACGCTCACCGTAGAGGTGCTTGGTTACAACGTCTCGGGTGTTGTCTTTTCTGATCTCAACAGAAATGGCGCGCTTGATCTTGCCGAAGCGGGAATTGTTTCTGTAACCGTGAGAATCTTCGCGATGCCGGCCAATAGCCTTGTTGCAACGCAGACGACAGACAGTGCAGGAAACTACACATTTACAGGGGTTGCCAACGGATCGTATGAGATTCGGGAGACGACTCCGGCGAATTACACACCAACAACCCCCACTACGCTTGCGATTACGGTCAATAATGCCCATATCACAGGGCAGAATTTTGGGAACTTTGCGGGAGCAAAGATTACCGGCACGGTTTTTCTGGACACGGGCGCAGGCGCCGGCATTGCCAACAATGGGGTATTAGACGGTACGGAGAGTGGGATCGCTAGCGTAACGGTCAAGGCAACCGATTCGGCCCAAGGAGTCGTCTACGATACATCAGTCACCGATGTCGCAGGGGCCTATACCCTCTGGATCGGATCGCCCGTCCCCGCGACGGTTTTTATTCGGGAGAGGAACCTCTCCGGCTACCTCTCCACTGGGGCTTCCTCGACCTCTGGGGGAACCCAGATTGACAACGACACGCTCTCGTTGCCTATCTCGGAAGGGGGTGTATTTACCGAAAACCGCTTCGCTGATGTCCCGCCGCTGACGATGACCCCGAATGGAGCACAGGTTGTCGCGGCTGGCGGGGTTGCCATCTATGCCCACACCCTTACTGCGGGAACCGCCGGTCAGGTCACCCTCACCGTAAGTACAAGTCTCGGTTTGACATGGAGCTTCTACAAAGACGCCAATGGAAATGGACTGCTCGACACAGGTGATCCGGCGCTCATCACGGCTGATCTGAACCTCGTGCCTGGCGCAGTCCTGAAGTTTCTAGCACGGGCACAGATCCCATCCTCAATCGCGGCAGGGGCGTCTGATACGACCACGATCAACGCCGTTCAGACCCTTGCCAACTCGACCCTGACCGATAGCCAATTCGTGACCAACTACACAACGGTCTCAAGAGGAAACCTGCAACTGACCCAGTCGACATCGGCAAGCGCTGCCAACCCCGGTGAAACCGTCACCTTGTCTCTGACCTATACGAATATCGGGACCGAGCCGCTTCAAGCGATTGTTATTCAGGATTCTCTTTCGACCTTCACCGATTTTATTTCGGCCATTCCCCCTTTGGATGCCGGGTTCCCGGACACCTTCGGCAGACTCCAGTGGACGATCCCGGGTACCCTTGCGCCGGGGGGATCAGGAGACATTCTCTACACCATAGAAATTAAATAGCGCAGAAAACGCTTCGACCCCTTACGGAATACCAACGACCCTGCTCACGGGTGACGACTCGAAACGACTGGCCGCATCACCAATTTGGCCGGCGCTGTTGCTTCCCCAGCAACTGACGTCCCCTGTTGGAAATACCGCACAGGTATGAGAATCCCCCGCCACAATTTTTACAGCCCCGTTTACGCCTGAAACCAGCATAGGGCGGGAAACGAGAGACGCCTTCAGGATATCCTGACCCGCCTGACCGGTGCTGTTATCCCCCCAACACGTCACACTGCTATCGGACAAAAGGGCACAGGTATGATCTTCCCCGGCGGAGAGCGCAATAGCCGTACTGATCCCCTTAACAAAAACAGGTAATGGGAAGTCTGACCGATGGCCTTGACCCAGTTGGTCCAATGTGTTCCCCCCCCAGCACTGAACACGTTGATCTGAAAGAAGTCCGCAGGTGTGATTCTCCCCGGCTGCAAGCGCCGTTATCCCGGTAACGTTCTGAGCAAAAACGGGGAGGGTCGAAGGCGTTGTCGTTCCATTGCCCAACTGGCCCTCACGGTTATCTCCCCAACATTGCACCGTTCCTTCTTGAAGAAGCGCACAGGTATGCGTCTCCCCCGCCGCAATCGCCTTAGCGGTATTGATATTGGAAGTAGGGGTTGGCCCATTAAAGTTACTCCGATTTCCATTGCCAATTTCACCATGACTATTGCTTCCCCAGCATTGTATTGTCCCCTCCGAGAGAAGCGCGCAGGTGTGATACCGTCCCGCTGCGATCTCTATTGCAGCTCCACTCGTCGGAACAAGCGTAGGAACATAGGCATGACCGATCTGTCCATTGCCCAGTTGGCCATAGTCATTATACCCCCAACAAACGACCCGTTTATCTAAAAGAAGGGCGCAGGTATGATATCGCCCTGCCGCAAGACGATGTGCCGTGTTTAAACTATCCACGGACGTCCATGTATTTAAGCCCGAATCCAACTCTGTATTAGTTCCATTCCCTAGCTGACCGTAAAAATTATATCCCAAACATTTGACCGTATTGTCATTCAGAAGGATACAGGTATGGTACCCTCCCGCCGCAACGTCTTTCGCCTCATTACCGTAGACCCGCGCCGGAACACCCGTTGCAGCGATCTTCTCGTTTCCCAGTTGGCCAAATTGATTGCCGCCCCAACAAATCACCCTACCGCCCTCTAAATAGGCACAGGTATGGCCGCCTCCAGCCGCAAGTCCAACCGCTGTATTGATAACGGATATCACATTAGGGTGACCCTTTGATATCCTGTCTCCGTCCCCCAATTGTCCAAAGGCGTTATTTCCCCAACATTTCACCCTCTTGTCGTTCAGCAAGACACAATTGTGATCCATTCCAGAAACGATCTCCGACGCCGTACTAATAATACTAACGCTGACAGGTTTAGAGGAATGTTCAAACTTATCATTACCGAGTTGTCCATCATTATTCTTTCCCCAGCATTTTATTTTACTATTGGACAGTAGGACGCAGGTATGTTCATCCCCAGCCGAAATCGAAACAGCACGACTGGTTAGCGTGGTAGAAACGATCACTTCAACTGGCATATTCGAACTGATCTTTGTGTCGTTTCCTAATTGGCCAAAACTGTTATCTCCCCAACATCTTACGCCGCCATCTGCGAGAACTACGCAGGTGTGATACCTTCCTGTTGCGATTCGCACGGCGCCGGTTAGCTGAGAAACAAACACGGGACGATTGGAGGAGAGATTGCCCCCATTCCCCAATTGGCCCAAGCGGTTATCCCCCCAACATTTTACATCCCCACTATCCGAAAGAACCATGCAGGTGTGATACCTTCCCGCCGCAATATGCAAGGCGTTGGTTGTTGTAGCGGTTTTGGAGATCAATACCGGAATATTGGATGAAGTATTTGAACCATCCCCAAGCTGACCCAAACTATTCTCTCCCCAACAGGTTACATCACCATTCGACAGCACCGCGCAGGAATGATTACCCCCACTTGCCACCTCAACAGCAGTCACAATATTGGAGACATCCACAAGCAGATTAGAAGAAGTGGCGCTATCCTTTCCAAGCTGACCGGAACTACCCTTCCCCCAGCAGGCCACCCCCCCATTAGAACGAACAAAACAGGTATGGTTGTTTCCAGCACCCATTTTCGCATGTAAAATAACTGTTGGTGGGGGAAGAATAGGATCCGGAGTAGCCGGCGGGGGTTGGTCTTTACCGCACCCTAAGAAGACCAAGAAAAGGACCAGAAAAATAATCTTATTGGATAGACTGCCCACAGATTAATTCTATATTTTTGGCACATAGCTGTCATCCCCACATTTTGGGTATAACTAGGGTGATCATTTCAATTAAATTGGCATGGATTATGCTTATAGCGCACATCTTGACGTACTCTCCTATGGAGATGTAGAGTGGGGCTTCGTCTTCAGCCCGTATTTTGCAGCGTCTATCCACGGAGGAGCAATCTTACAGATGATCGGTTTGTCTATCAAGACCACCCCACTGATGATGAGGTTCGTTCGCGTTCTTCTTTTGCCTATCTCCTTTTTGTTGTCCTCACCGGCATATGCCCGTGTGAGTCAGGTCCATCTTTCATGGCAAAACGATCCCGCAACAACGATGACGATCATCTGGTCTACAGAGAAGAATCAATCCCCGCCCACTGTTCAATACGGAACAGCGCCCTTATACACCAACACAGCGTCAGGATCGGATTCAAAACATGGGGTTATTCTTCATACGGTTGAACTATCTGGCCTGAAGCCCGACACCCTTTATCACTACCGGTTAAGTGATGATGATGCAGCATGGAGCAAAGGAATGACGTTTCGCACGGCGCCCGCTTTAGGGCAAACGACCAAGGGGGGCTTCATCGTCACCGTTTCGGGGGACAAGGGTCCCTATTCCGATGCACAAGCGGTGAATCAACAGATCACAGCGCAAAATGCCCATCTCCACCTGATCGTCGGTGACCTTGTTTATTCCCCAAAAGATGATCGTTATCATGAATGGCTCGATCAACAGCAAATATATGCGCAATTTGCACCCCTTATGCCGACATGGGGCAATCATGACACAACAGAAAATGATCCCCCTTATGAAACGGGTCAGGGCCATTTTGCACTTCCCACTCATGCGACACCCGATGAACGTTACTATTCATACAATGTCGGCAATGCCCATTTTGTCGCCGTCGATTCAAATACCGATAACACAACGAACCCCGGCAGCGCCCAATACAAATGGCTTCAGCGTGATCTGGCCGCGGCGTCCACCCAATCCACGATCAAGTGGATTATTGTCTACGTCCATCACAATATCTATTCCGCAGGGGGTAAATATGCCGATACCGCAACACCCGTTCGCGCCAATCTGCAACCTCTGTTTGATCAATTTGGTGTTGATTTGGTGCTGCAGGGACATAATCATTATTATGCGCGATCGATGCCGGTCGCCCACAATGAAGTGGTGAAGAATAGGGATAATGATCCTAATAAACCAGAAGTTTACGACTTCACCCAGAAAGATCATGGACAGGTTTATGTGACGACAGGCGGCGGTGGGAAACCGCTCTATACCTGTCCCGCCCTTCCCCTATTTATTGTGCGGTGTGATTCGGTCTATTCATTTGGTCGGCTGACAATTGACGCGTCCCGCCTGACTTTTGCCGGATTGCGTCCAGATGGAACCGTGCTCGACGATGGGTTCAGCATAACAAAATTGGCGGCCCTTTCTGTCGCCGAGACAGCGCCCGTCATGGAATTACTTATCACATCTCAATTCGATCCAGTGGACGATGCGATGGTTCATGAGGCGAGTCCGATGAAAAATGATGGTCATGCCGCTCATCTCCAAGTGGATGATAGGGAACAAGGGGGACAGATGGAGGCCTATTTTAAGTTTAATGTCACGGGCATCTCCGGCCCGATTAAAAAGGCGATACTTCAAATCACCACGGCGGATATACCGTTTGCAGACAGCGATTCCACGGGTCTTCCTCATCTGGTATCCGATACGACATGGAGTGAGGATACAGTCAATTGGATGACCCGTCCTACCGTACACC
>Ga0213870_1000779_pt1 | contig 14811 bp, 11 predicted proteins | sample WICALVC2017_Meta_FD_160119 | JGI IMG/M metagenome (GOLD analysis project Ga0213870, IMG submission 160119) | Freshwater microbial communities from subterranean cave lake in Wind Cave National Park, South Dakota, United States - WICALVC2017 | ecosystem: Environmental > Aquatic > Deep subsurface >... | reverse complement strand
GATCACCGGGTAATAGGTCAGGCGATGGACCTTTTTTCTTTTCACGAAGTAGCGCCCGGGGCGCCTTTTTGGCACCACAATGGGATGATCATCATCAAGGAGCTAGCCAAAGTTGTCCGACAGATTAACGAGGAAAGCGGTTATCAGGAAGTCTCAACGCCGATCATTGTCAAAGACGAGGTCTTTAAAAAATCCGGTCACTGGCAACACTACCGCCAGCAGATGTTTTATTTCGACAACCCGGCAGACAAGAACGAGCACTTGGTTATCAAGCCAATGAACTGCCCAGAATCAACTTACATTTTTAACTCTCAAGTCCGCAGTTACCGCGATCTCCCTCTCCGCCTAGCCGAAATCGGCTACCTCAACCGCAACGAACTTTCCGGAACGCTGGGCGGCCTCTTCCGCGTCCGTCAATTAACAATGGACGATGCCCATATTTACTGCCGACCCGATCAGGTGGCAGAGGAAATTTTGCAAATTGTGAAGACGATTGATCGTTTTTATCACGCCCTCGGTCTTAAACCTCACTACATTCTGGCTACTCGTCCCCCCAAGTTCCTCGGCGACAAAAGCGACTGGGACAAAGCGGAGGCGGCTCTCCAGCAAGCGATGGACGCCTCCAAGATAAAATACAAAACGGAAAAAGGGGTAGGTTCTTTTTACGGCCCGAAAGTGGAAGCCCATGCCCGTGATTCTCAAGGCCGCGATTGGCAACTGGGGACGGCCCAACTAGATTTGGTAATGCTGCCGAAACAGTTTAAAACCTATTACATCGACGAAAAAGGTAAAAAGCAATTGCCTTGGGTCATTCACCGGGCCATCTTCGGTACTTTCGAGCGCTTCATTGGCCTACTGCTAGAACACACCAACGGCCACCTCCCCCTCTGGCTGGCGCCGGTGCAAGTGATGGTGATCAATGTTGGCTCGGCTCAAGCTCAATATGCCAAACAGGTCTGCAATAAACTGAAAGCCGCCGGGGTTCGCGCCGAATTAAGCAGCGACAATTTGACTGTCAGTAAAAGAATCAGGGAAGCGGAAATGAGGCGCGTCCCCTACATTGCTGTCGTCGGTGACAAGGAAGTGAAAAACGGAAAAATATCCCTTCGCCACTGGCAGAAAGGCGATCTGGGATCAAAATCACTGGCTGACTTCAAAAAAATCCTCGGGAAAGAAAACTTGCTAAAGTAAAACTTGCTAAAGCACTTGCTGCTTTAGATGAAAAATGTTCCCTTACAAAGATGCTGTTTTATTTGCTATAGCAAATAAAACAGCAAGTTGGGAATAGGATGATTTAAGGATGAATAGTCAAGTTGTAAAGTTAGAGGAAGACAGTAGATTATCAGTGGCAATAGAAAACCCGCACCGGGTGGTGCGGGTAAACTGCGGTCAACGGTGCTTTCCCATTCCCTATTCGGGGAACTAACGACGTCCACCAACCACAGTTTTTGAAAGAGTCGCAGTTAAAGTTCTCACTTCAGACTATAAAACCAGCAACAACTTGTCAACTAAAGATTCTTTCTCTCTTTAAGTATTTCCTCAAAAATTTTTTTCAGTTTAGCAGGGTCGGCTCTACCGCCCAGTTCAGACATCACCATCCCCACTAAAAATTGCAAGGCTTGGGTTTTGCCTTTTTTATAATCCCCCACCGCCCGGGGATTATCAGCAATGACCTTCTCCGCCAATGGCCGCAGGGCACTTTCTGCGGACACTTGCGCCCATTTTTCGTTAGCAATAATTTCATGAGGATCAAGGCCGCTGGCGACCATTTTCTCTAAAATATTTTTGGCAATCCGGCTGGTAATTTCACCGCTACTGATCATTTCTGCCAAATGGGCCAAATGGGCCGGCCTGACAGCTAAACTATCAATGGTAATTTCCTGCCGGCTCAACAGCCCCCAAAGGTCGCTGGTGAAATAGTTATAGAGCAGTTTTATCTTTTTTTCTCGTCCCTGACCGCCCTCAATTTCCGAAACAGCTTCTTCAAAATAATCAGCCATCTTCCGGTCTTGAATCAGCACCTCAACTTGATCAGCGCCCAGCTTAAATTCCTCGGCAAACCGCCGGCGCTTGGCCGATGGCAATTCTGGGATTTCCAACTTCAGCTCTTTCAGCTTAAAGGCCTTAGCATCCAGCGGCGGCAAATCCGGTTCCGGGAAATAACGATAATCTTGAGCTTCTTCCTTACCCCGCTGGAGAACGGTTTGCTGTTTCCCTTCATCCCAGCCTCTGGTTTCTTGAACCACTTTTTTACCAGTCGCTATCAGTTCCCCCTGCCGTTTCAGCTCAAAATTAATGGCTTCTCCCAAGGCCCTAAAAGAGTTAATATTTTTCAGCTCAACCCTTGTCCCTCCATCAAGGGAAACATTGGCTTCCACTCTTAATTGGCCCTTTTCCATATCGGCAGCAGAAACATCCAAGTAGCGAAGGATCGATTGGAGTTCTTTAGCAAATTTCACCGCCTCCCCGGCGCTTTTAATGTCCGGTTCAGTAACCAATTCCAGCAGCGGCACGCCGGCCCGATTAAAATCAACCAGCGAGTGGTCCTTAGCATGGATTAAACGGCCGGCATCTTCCTCAAGATGAATCCGCCTAATCCGCACCTTGAGCAGCTTACCGCCCCCGATCAACGGTTCATCGTACTGGGAAATTTGATAGCCTTTGGGCAAATCGGGATAAAAGTAATTTTTTCTATCAAACTTTGACCGTCCGCTTTTAGGAAAAACTTTCCCGCCCAGCCCCAAACCAACTTTTAAAACCAACTCGACCGCTTTTTTATTAATCACCGGTAAGGTGCCGGGATGGCCAGTGCAAATCGGGCAAATGTTAACATTGGGATGTTTTTCGCTGGCATCATTGAGGCAATCGCAAAACATCTTAGTATGGGTTTTCAATTCTGCATGCACCTCCAAACCGATGGTTGGTTTCATAGCACTATTAAAACAAAAAACAGCCGAGGCGCCAAATTGGCGTCTCGGCTGTTAACCGGCGACTAGGCCTGAAAAATTTGTTCAACCAACTGCCTGTAGGAATAACTTTGCCCGTTTGTTCCTGCTCGATCTGCCTCGCCGGGTTCAAGCTCGAAAACTTCGCTGTTAAAAACCAGCACCCCGCTAAAGCCGGCTCGAGTGACCATTTCAATCGCCGAATCAATAGAAAAATTGTTCTCCGGGAGAAAATCAACAACTAAACCGGAGAAAACTTGGCCGCAACGCTGGATTGTTTGTTCTATTTCCTCAAGCGACGATCTCCTTATTAGACTGAATTTTTGGGCAAGATGGTTGGCTAACAGACTCGCTCCCAATTTCTTTTCAACCACCAGAATGATCTTTCTCGGCGCCCGCTCCCCCTCCATGATCTTTCCCCTTTCCCTTTTTAAGGTATCAAGGAACCAAGCAATGTACAATCAGTCTACTAAGTATTTCTTCTTAAATCAAGACTCAGCCACTTAGGCAGTTGAACTTCGGAATCCTACGAAGTTCAACTGCGTAAGATTAATCAGTAATCTCTATCCCCATATTTCTCGCTGTGCCAGCAATAATTTTTTCAGCCGCTGCCAAATCTGAAGTATTAAGATCGGCCAGTTTGCGCTGGGCAATCTTTCGCAAATCAGCCCGGGTCACTTTACCTATCTTCTTCTTCGCCCCTTCAGCTGATCCTTTCTCCAAGCCGGCTGCTTTTTTAAGCAGGGCTGAAGCCGGCGGGGTTTTCAACTTAAAAGTGAAGCTCCGATCTTCGAAAACAGTAATCTCGGCCGGGATAATTTCGCCGGCGGTCATTGTCTTAGTCGCCTCATTAAATTGCTTGCAAAAGTCCTGAATGTTAACGCCGTGCTGACCAAGCGCTGGTCCGATGGGCGGCGCCGGGTTAGCTTGCCCCGCCGGGATCTGGAGCTTTAAAGTTGTTTTAATTGGTTTTGCCATCTTTATTGATAAACCCTAAATCTTCACCACCTGCAGTGAATCAAGCTCAACCGCGGTGTCCCGATTAAAAACGCGCACCAGCACCTTAACTTTCCCTCGCTCTTCATCCACCTCCGCCACTTTCCCATCGTAACCTTTAAATGGCCCATCGGTTACTTTAACCGCGTCACCAGCTTTAAGATCAATTCTAAAGCCGGATTCGTCCTTACCCATCCGGGCCATCAGCATTTCTATTTCATCTTTAGAGAGGGGCACGGGCCTGGTAGATTCAGCGCCGACAAAGCGGGTCACCCGCGGCGTGTTGCGGACAATATACCAAGTATCCTCGGTCATAATCATATCCACTAGCACGTAGCCGGGATAAATTTTCTCTTCGACTGGCCGCCGCCGGCCATTTTTAATCTTTATTTTCTTTTCCTTGGGAACCAAAACGTTAAAAATCTTATCGTGCATCGAAAGCGAATCTATTCTCTGCTTCAAGTAACGGGCAACGGCATCCTCGTAACCGGAATAAGTGTGCAGGGCATACCAATGACGCTCCGGTTTAACTTCTTCCTTGGTTGTCGAACCGCCGCCGGCGGCAAGCCTAGCAACATTCTCACTGGGTTGCGGACTGCCTGCGGCGGCAACGTTTTTATCTTTTTCCATCATCAGTTGGCTGCCAATTAAAATCTTAAAAATAAAAGCTTGTCTAAACCGTAAAGGAAAACTAAATCAAAAACTCCCAGAAAGACGGCCATGATCAACGACATAACGATTACCACCACCGTCAAGCGGCCAGTCTCCGAAAAGCTTGGCCAATTAACTCGTTTAAATTCCTGCCGGGCTTCTTGAAAAAATAATTTCATCTTTGCCATGTTAAATGTCAAGATTTTTCACCGCCAAGGCGTGGGTTTGAATGAAATGCTTCCGCGGCTCGACAACACTGCCCATCAGAATATCAAACAAGCGATCGGCTTTTTGCGCATCGTCAATCTCCACCTTGCGTAAAATTCTGACTTGGGGATCAAGGGTTGTTTCCCAAAGTTGAGCGGGGTTCATTTCTCCCAAACCTTTATAGCGCTGGACGTTGATGCTTTTTTCTTCAGCGCCGCCGAGCTGTTTAAGCAATTTGTCTTTTTCCTCATCGCGGTAAACGTAATGAACTTCCTTGCCCTTTTGGATCCGATAAAGCGGCGGCTGGGCAATATAAATATGACCGTTCTCAATTAACGAACGGAAGTAACGATAGAAAAGAGTTAAGAGCAGCGTCCGGATATGAGAGCCGTCAACATCGGCATCGGTCATTAAAATAATCTTGTGATAGCGCAATTTAGAAAGATCAAAAGAGTCAGCGATAGCCGTCCCAATGGCCACCACCAGCGATTTAATTTCCTGATTAGTCAGCATCTTATCCACTCGGGCCTTCTCCACATTTAAGATCTTGCCCTTAAGCGGCAAAATAGCCTGAGTCCGCCGATCGCGGCCCATTTTGCTTGAACCGCCAGCCGAATCACCCTCTACAATAAAAAGTTCCGATTCCTCCGGACTGCGGCTGGCACAATCAGCTAATTTACCGGGTAAACTCAAGCCTTCCAGCAGGCCTTTGCGCAAGATGGTGTCTTTAGCCGCTTTGGCCGCTTTCCGCGCCTTCGCCGCCAGTAAGCACTTATCGAGAATCTTTCTCGCATCAAGCGAATTTCTCTCTAAAAATTCCTTGAGCGTTTCGTTAATCACGCTCTCCATCACCGTCCGGGCCTCCGGATTACCGAGCCGCGCTTTGGTTTGGCCTTCAAACTGCGGCTCTCGCAGTTTAACTGAAACAATCGCCACCAAGCCCTCGCGCACGTCATCACCAGTCAAATTATCCTCATTAGCCTTAAAATAACCGTTAGCCCGGCCATAGTCATTAATTACTCTGGTGAGGGCAGAACGAAAACCAGTTAAGTGCATGCCGCCGTCGGGGGTGTAGATATTATTAGCAAAGCTCAACTCTTCAGTTTCCAACTCATTGCTGTAGACCAAGGCAACTTCAACATTGATGCCGTCAACAGTTTTTTCTACATAAAAAAACTCGCGCTGGAGCGGATTAGCTTCCTCACTCAAATGTTTAATAAAAGATTTCAAACCATCTTCAAAATAAAAAGCATAATAATTTTCGCCGCTACCGTTGTCCGATTGCCGCTGATCAATTACCTCGATCTTAATCCCTTTGGTTAAGTAAGCCTGTTGGCGCAAGTGATCTAAAATCCGCTTGCGGTTGTACTCAATGATTGGAAAAATTTCCGGGTCAGCCTCAAAGACAATTTTAGTGCCGGTTCTTGAACACTTGCCAGCTTTCTTAACTTTAGTGGTGGGCACACCGCGTTTATACTCCTGGGTGTACAAAATGCCGTCTCGGCAAACTTCCGCCCGCAGGTAAACCGATAAACCATTAACCACCGAGACACCGACGCCATGCAAGCCGCCGGAAATTTTATAAGACTCACCGCTAAACTTACCGCCGGCGTGCAAAGTAGTCATGACTGTCTCCAGCGCCGATTTTTTAGTCTGCTTATGGGTTTCGACTGGGATGCCCCGGCCGTCATCGGTCACTGCCACTCGATTATCAGGTAAAAATTCAACCGTGATATTCTTGGCATAGCCAGCAATGGCTTCGTCAATCGAGTTGTGACAAACAATTGGCGCAAAACCGCCAACAAAATTCTCGCCATCAGGCACAGAAAAGTCATAGACCCACGGGTAGAGATAAGGGATCTTTTCAATTTTAGTAATTTTCAACACTCCCAGATCAGAATTAAGAAACCGCATGACTCCCTGATAGAGATCAATACGATTAGACTCTAAAAGTTTCGTCATCTTACCGCTCGAGATACCGCCGCCAGTGCCGATGCTAAATGAATAAGGTCGCCGCCAACTAATCTCCGATATTGTTTCCTTTACCGGCAGACGGTCGATATAAGAAGAACTATTACCCCAATAAAAGTCTAGCCGCCGAGACCCGACTGAATTAAGTTCCCCTGTCCTTTCTTCCCCTTTATAATTAACAGAAATTGACCTTCTCTGATTGTTTTTTGTTTCCCCGATAGAAAATGTTTTGCCGAGCGAGAATAAGAGGTAAGCCAAACCGCTAATCATTTCTTGACTGACTGAGACAGCCGAGAATTTAGCTTTGCTATTCGGTTCGGGTGCCGAATTACCTAAAAGGTGTTCCACAAAAAACGGTGATGGATAACCATCGCCAGCGAGATAGGCAATAAGGTAGCGTTGGCGAAGTTCAGGCTCTAGATTAAAAATTAAGTCAGGTATTCGTTTACCGTGACTATTAACGCCCACTCCTAACACTTCCTTAAAGATCAAACTGATCAGCAGAGAATCAATTTGAATAGTATTAGCTGTTTCATGAGCATAATGAACTAAGCTATCGTAGCCGAAAACTTTCCTAATCAGATCTTTGGTGTAATTAATTAACTTTTTTTCATGACTGCCAAAGCTAAAAATTACTCTACTGGTCCGGCCGCGGCTAGCCAAAGTTGTGCCCTCAGCTGCATAGATACCCAAAAGTTCTATCAATTCCCGACTGACTGGTAAAACGGATTTAATCTTGAAATTGGATCTAGTTTTATTACCAATCAGACAATCAGAAAACCGCTGTCGGCGGTCTTCCGGCAAACAGCGCCAGAAATTGAATGGCAGATAATCGTACCGCTTCCAATCGTAAAAGACGTTAGCACAGGAACGCCGACCGATCCCTGAAACATAAACCTTAGCGTAGGACCGCAGATCATCAGTCAACCGATCAGTGATTTGATAGAGATTGATTGATTTCGTTATCTCGGGTGGTAATTTGAGAAATTCTTCCAAGAGATCAATCGCCCCTAGCTGGCTACGACCCTCCGGGTAATTCTTGGGCACAACCAAATAGTCACCAACGATCAGGTCGGCACCGGCAACCGGCAGAACCTGACCTTGCCTTAAAGTAAACAAAGAGTGGTAGGGAGTGATTTGGACACGACGATTATTTTGCAATGTGACTTCGTAGATTTCACTATTGACACGATGGCGAATCAAACCAGAAACCGGGCGCCAAGAAAGCTTTAGGGTCTCTGGATCAAAACTTAAAGTCTCAATAACAAAACCACCGCGGAGAACCTCCATTTTTTTACTACGATCAACTCTCTCCTGGTTAGCTTCGATCTGATCATCAATCACCTGGCCAATCTTATAAAGACCAACTCGACCGCCTTTTTTAACCAAAACCGGCGTGTCATAAGTCAAACTGTTGTCCACCACTTCCCAAACCAAATGATGAAGCCCATCAACACCAGTCGAGCCAATATACATCCCCGGCCGTTTGCGCACCGGTTCCAGACCTTCCAAAACATAAATATCCTTGGCAGTGTATGAGTTCTCCGCCGCCGGGACAGTCCTAAAAACCTCTATTTCCTGCTTCTTTTTCCTCATAAAAAATAAAGCTTCCGCCACGGTCATTGTAGCAGAAGCTTATTGAAAAATAAAGTCTCAAGGCCTTGTTCTTGCCGCCATTCTCATTATTTTTCTCAGCCTTCTCAGCCGCTCTTTAACCCGGCTGCGATACTCATAGGCAAGATGTTTTAAAGCGCCTTTCAGACAGTCAAGCCGAGTGCTAATTGTAGTCTCAAGACGAATCAGTCCTTCGAATTTTGCCATTGCTGCCAATTCATCGCCGGTTGGCTGAACACCCCTCCGAAGACCGCGACTGCCTTTCATCATCCTCCTTATTAAACTCAGCCGCGCCGGTTCTTGCTCGGCCTCAATCATTGCTGATCGAACTTGAGCTAATTCCATCTCTAATTTTTCCATATCAGCCATTAAAAAAGCTTTCCGACCCAACAGGTAAGAATAACAAGGGTCAAATAATCCGTTAGCAGGCCGCTGCTGGTATTTTTCAAAATTCTGATGGCTGATTCCTCTCATCGCTCCCCTCCTTCAATTTGTCAAAGTTCTACATCCCGCAGATTCTCTGTTGACAATTAGTAAAGCTTACCACTGCCTCAATTTTTTTGCCAGTTTTATCGAAACAGCCGAAATCAGGCAGGACATCCCGGCCGATGTTCCGGTTGCCAAAACCAAAAATTGTTTCGCCGTCGGTGCAAACCCCGATCTCGAATTTATCACCGCTTGTCCGGCTGGCTAAAAGCAGCGGCCGATCGGCATCTTTGGTATAGACTACCACCACTGCCAGCAGCAGCACCGCCACCACTACCCACAAACCAAGAGAAGATTTTACTTCGTCAGTCATAGTTTTAATATTTTATCTGTAAGATTCCATAGCGTTGTTTACATTATCCCGCAGGCAATGAGCAGGAAAACAGGCTGTTAAATTTCCCAGCGAGGAAATTGCGCCTGCTCCCGGGCTCGCTCCCCTTCGACTTTGCTCAGGGACCCTGCCCCAAGGGTTTTCTCTAAGCAGAATGTCTCGGAGGCCGAAAAAGCTTGGTATCCCTAAGGATTTTTTCGGCCGAGAGCAAGGGGCGACGAGCCGCTGGAAGCGAGGCGACCCCGGTTCTGCGTGAGAAAACCCTTGGGGGCAGCCTGCCCGCTCGCCCTGCCTTCGCCGACTTACAGCCTGCTTCGGCAAGGCGGAGGCCTGCGAGACAGTTTTCTTAGCTGATTGCCTGCGGGATATAATATGTCAAAGTGTAAACAAGGCTAATAATTCTTACACTTTATCTTATCTCAATATCTAAATTATCCACCAGAGCAGTGCTGATTTTCTTCACTGCCAAGCCAACCTCTTTGTCGGTTAAAGTCCGGTCCGGAGCCAAGAAAACTAATCTGATAGTCAGACCGCGGCGGCCGGCAAATTTCTCATCTTCATAAGAATCAATCAAATCTACGTCATTGAGATAGCGCGGCGCCGCTTTCTGAATCAACGATAGAATCTCCGAAAACCTCACCGCCGGTGTCACCAGCAAAGACAAATCGCGCATAACTGTTGGGTATTTAGCCAACGGTTCGAACGATTTTTCTTCCTCAACTAAAATCAGCAGTTTATCCAAATCAATCTCGGCCAGAGCCGCTTGATCACCCGCTTGATGCATTAAAGATCCCAACCGCTGGTGATCTGATTCAATCGCCAGTCTGGCTTCGGTTTCCTCGCGGAAAGAATAATCCACCAGCCCCAGCCACTCAAAAAGCTGTTCCACTGCTCCCTTTAGTTCAAAAAATGCCCCTCTTTGACCGGTGGCGATGGCCAGACCAAGCATTAACTTTTCTGCCGGATTGAAAACTTTACCAATTTCAAAAATCCTCACTTCTTTAAAAAAGCGCCGATTATCATCAAGGTTAACCGCCAGGTTGATCAGCAACGATGGTCGCAAAAGAGCCAGCGAGCGACTGATGGGATTAGCCAAGGCCACCGCTTCTTTAGCCGAGTCACTGGGGACAAAAGAATAATTATAAACTTCATCCCAGCCAAAACTGACCAGCGCCCGCCGCAGGTTATCTTTTAAAATAAGCTGCTCTTCGGCGCCAGCCGGTTTGAGAGAAACCACCGGCGCTTGAACGGGTAAATTATTATAGCCGACCAATCTGACCACTTCCTCCACCAAGTCCTCAAAAATTTCGATGTCGGTTCGCTCGGCCGGCGCTTCTACCAAATTACCCTTTAGGCCAAAACCCAGCTTCTTTAAATAAGCAATGATCTGGCTCTTTTTTAACGACAAGCCGGTCAGCTTCTCAAATTTATCAAAATGGAATTTCAACAGCCGGCGCGGCGGTTTTTCCAAATATTTATCAACTCCTCCCCGACCGCGCCCGCCGCAAAGTTGTTTGATTAGTAATGTCGCTCGTCCCATTCCCCAATCAACCAAAGCGGGGCTAATATCATGGGAAAAACGGCTGGCCGCATCGGTCACTAAACCAATTTCTTTGGCAGTCCGGTAAATATCAGGGCCGGTAAAATTACCAGCGGTCAAAAGAATTTTTCTGGTGGCATTAGTGATCTCGGCCCGCCGGCCACCTTTAATACCGGCGATGTCTAACGGCCCTTGGGCATCGGCTAAAACAACCATACTGGGTTCAAGCTGGTAAGTTTTGTTCTCCAGCGTCGTCACCCTTTCCCCTCTTTTTGCCTGACGAACAAAGAGAACACTGCCGGCCAGTTTATCAAAATCAAAAGCGTGCAGCGGCTGACCGGTTTCTAAGGTAACGTAATTAGTCACATCCACTAAATTATTAATCGGCTGCTGACCGGAACTTAAAAGCGCTTCTATCAACCAGCGGGGTGATGGGCCAATTTTAATTCCATCAAAATAACAGGCCATGAGCCGCCGGCAAGCCTTGGTTTCAACTTTCACCTTGACCTGCTGATACTTTTTAAACCTGGCAAACTTTAAATTATTAAGTTTCTTATCGGTAATAGCCGCCATCTCCCGAGCCAGTCCTAAATAGGAAGCGGCGTCCGAGTAGCGATTGGGTAAAATTTCAACCTCGAGCACATTTTTGCCGATGACCTTCGTTTCAAATAAATGCAACGTCAGCCAATCGGCTGCTTTTTCTATCTTCGGCAATCCCCCAACAAATTGTCCAAGTAACTTATAAGAAAACTTCATTCTAAAACTGCCTGACGAATCTTAAATCGCCTGAATAGAACAAGCGAATGTCATCAATCCCGTATTTAAGCATTGCTAAGCGATCGGTGCCGAGACCAAAAGCAAAACCTTGCCACTGCTGATGATTGTAACGAACCGCTTCAAAAACTTTGGGGTGGACCAGACCAGCGCCCATGATCTCCAACCATTGGTCGCCGAGCCGAAGATCAACTTCCAGCCCCGGCTCAACGAACGGGAAGTAACTTGGCCGAAAGCGCAGCGGCACCGGCTTGCCAAAAAACCGGTTAAAAAATTGAGAAACAACGTATTTAAAATTAGCCAGAGAAATATTTTGGCCAACCATTAAACCCTCAATTTGATAAAAATTAATTTCGTGCGATGAATCGGTGGCTTCATAACGAAAGACTCGTCCGGGGACAATAATTTGAAACGGCGGCTGGTGAATCAGCATGTAGCGGATTTGCATCGGACTGGTATGGGTTCTCAAAAGCTTCCGCTCTCCAGCCTCCGGTTTCCGGCCTCCAGTTTCCGGCTGCTGATCCTTAAGATAGAAGGTGCTCCACAAATCACGGGCGGGGTGGTCATTGGGAATGTTGAGCGCCTCAAAATTATTGTGCTCTGTTTCCACCTCCGGGCCTTCCACCACCGAAAAATTCAACCCCAGAAAAATTTCCCTGATTCGGTTTTCCACTAAGGTCAAGGGATGGAAGTGGCCAGCCCTCACTTTCTTCCCCGGCAAAGTCAGGTCAAGACCAGCTCCCGGCCTAAAATTAACGGCCTTAATTTGAGAAAGTTTTTGGTCAAAAAGTTGCAGCAGCTCCTGCTTGATTTTATTAGCCGCCAGGCCAATCTCTCGTCTCTCCCTCAATGGCCGGCTGGCCAGCGAGCGGAGGATTTTTGTCAGCTCGCCATTGCGGCCCAGGTATTTGACTCTGACTTTCTCCAAAGTTTCGGCATCCTTTGCTTCCCCGATACTTTGCCCGGCCCGCTTTCTCAAACCAGCTAAATCCATTATTTGAAATTATAACAACCTATTTAGGAAAGCGGAATTCTTCTCCATCCTTCGTAGCTGTAGCGACAGCTGCTGCGGAGGACGGGCGGAGCCGAATACCATCCTTCGCTCTGCGAGCTACGGAAGGGTTATTCTCCCCGGGGAGAATAAAAAAACCCCGCTGCTGGTAAGTGGTCGCGCACTTACCAATCAGCGGGGCTGACACTTCCTCCCACCTAGGGAGGACAACCTTCTCCTAAAACGGATCGCCAGCTCGCCACGGCTGACCTAACAGCCGCAGCGGAACATACGGAACAGAATCAATGATCACTTGCCTTCGGACCTTCTGTCGGACAGCCCCTCCGGCTAATTGTTTCTTAGCCGCCGGTTGAGACCCGATCGGCGACTTCTCCGGAGCTTTCGGCGACACCCGCGGAGTCTTAGCCGGTTCTTTAGGATCCTCCTCGGGCGGCGCCTTAATTCCCTCAACCTTCGCCCCTTGATTAGCTTTCACCTCGGCCTGTTTCCCAACCGGCACATCGCCATTAACCTCTGCGGCAATTTGGGAAAGCGCCAGAGCCAGAGCTTGGCCATCAAAGCTCCCCGGATCAATCTTCCGGTCGTTGATCCGGATAACGCCATTGAGAACGCCGTCCTGATCAATAGTGATCTGGAAAACTGGATCAGGCGAAACTTTCAAAGTTGCCTGAGCCGTCACTTCACTACCGGCATCACCAGCTTTAGGCGTAGCCTTGGCCGCGACCGCTGGTTTTTCTGCTGGCTGACTCGTCTTCTTCAACTCCGTTACTTCCCTCTTGATTTCATCAACAGTTGTCTTCAGGGCATCAACGGTCTTTGCCAGCCCATCCAAACCACCACTTCCGTCCTTTACAGGGCTATAAAGACGGTAAAGGTAGACCCCCATAGCGACAATTGCTATCAAGGACGCCACAAGTATTGTATTTCGAACCACAGCTTCCATTAGATTGCCTCTCTTTCTAGCAGCATTCTTTGCTGCAACAATCGGTTTCTCGACTACTGGCTTGGCACTCCCAACGAGTAGCGGAGTCGACGACATAGGTTCTGGCATTGCAGTTTCTCCTTAAAGTCCTTATAGAAATGTCAACTTTACTGACTAATAATCTAGCAAAATAGTCGGAAATTGTCAATAGGCTATACTATGAAAGTAGTAACATACATCTGTAACACTTTGGTGATATGATAAAAATAAAAAAATCATGAAAACATACCATCATTTTCTGGGCACCCCAGATAGAGGTCTAACCATCCGGCTCCGCTGGATGGAATATTACCAATTAACCCACAATGTTGCTGGTACCGCTCGGCATTTCGGCATCAGCCGAGGCACATTCTATCGTTGGCTAAAACGTTACAAAAAATATGGTGAAAAGGGACTTGCTGAACTTTCTCGAAGACCTAATAAAATCAATTGGCAGATCCCTCAGCAAATTGTAGATTTAATACTCCAGGTACGATACCAGCGCGGATATGGTCATCAAAGAATGTTTCTCTATCTTAGAAAGCGTCATAATATATTCGTATCTTCAACTACAATTCTCAGGATATTTAAAAGATACAATGTGCCGATGGGTAGAAAAAGAAAGAAATGGTTAAGATATCCTCAAAAATACAGCAAAGCAACGCCAGGGGAAAGATTGCAGGTAGACGTGAAATTTGTGCCTAAAATGAACGATGAAAAGAAAAGATACTACCAATTTACCGCTATTGATGACTGCACCCGATTTAGAATCTTAAAAATCTACGATCAAAACACCGAGCAAAGCGCCATGGACTTTGTAAATCATGTCAAGCAGACACTACCTTTTGCTATCAAACAAATACAAACTGATAATGGTTCCGAGTTTGCTTCCACATTTACATGGCACTTGGCAGATCTCGATATCGAACACAGGAAAATTCGTCCTGGCACACCGGAAGAAAATGGAAAAATAGAACGATCTCATAAAACAGACCAGCAGGAATTTTATGAACGACAGATTTTCGGAGATGTGAAAACATTGATCCGCCATATGAGAGAATGGGAACATGAATACAATTATTATCGTCCTAATATGGCTCTTGGTGGTTTAACACCCTACGAATACTTACAAAAAAAGTTACCAATTTATCAAAAATTAGCTATTAACCAGAGTGTTATGGAAGTCGGTTGACTACTACAACATTGACAAATAGGGATTAACTATGATATAATACAAGCACGAGATCAGAACATCAAAACCAAATAAGGAAAGGAGCGTGTTATGAGCGATGTAGTAAGGTTGATTTCGGGTGGGACGCAGTT
>Ga0213870_1000778_pt1 | contig 14831 bp, 16 predicted proteins | sample WICALVC2017_Meta_FD_160119 | JGI IMG/M metagenome (GOLD analysis project Ga0213870, IMG submission 160119) | Freshwater microbial communities from subterranean cave lake in Wind Cave National Park, South Dakota, United States - WICALVC2017 | ecosystem: Environmental > Aquatic > Deep subsurface >... | reverse complement strand
TGTTCAACAAAGTAATCAGTTTCGTCACGGAGAAATCTCATGAATTCGGAATGATCTCTGGACTGATCCTTTCTAGCCAGATACCATTGATCAATAGCATACTGTAAAGTTTTGCGGTCTCCTAGCAATTCTTGATTTTTTGGTCTATGATTAGTTACAATTCTATCCAGAGTTTTCCAAAAGGTATCAGGATCAATACCAGTACCTGGTGCTATTTCATCTCTGACTAAATTATACAGAGATTCCGCAACCCTCAAGCCCCCAACCGAAACATAATTTGCATTCATGTTTGATCTCAAATTTAAAATTTAATTTTTATCAACGGTTTTTTCAAGTGCAAATATAAATAATATATAAACCTTTCTTTTGGATGACTATTGTGCAGTAGATATATAATCTAACCGTTAAAACAATAATTACTCGAATTTTGAAAAAATATTTTTATTTATACAATAACCCTGGCATTTTCGTTTAGAGTTGGTTAGATATTGTCTGAAATCGAGGACGACTCTGAATTGCAACATCACCATAGACTATATAGATGAGAACTATTAGTCTAAAGTTCACTCATTCCCAATCACCGCCCCGCAATGCGGGCACTGAACGTATTTATCTTTCGCCTCAACGCCTGGAATCGCCTTCCCGCATTCTTTGCATTTTATTTCTGGCACATTTTTAAATCATGAATAACAACATATATAAATTTATACCCGATAATAAGCCAAGAAGAATGAAACATAAAAAAGAATTATTTGATAAATTACAAACGCGTAAATCCACCAAAACAGTTTTTAACCAGTATTCTGATAAAGATCCAAAAGGAATAATAAGGCTAAACAACCTCAAATTATATCTGAATTTGCTGAAACCCGAAATAATCCTTGTTGGTGAAGCACCAAGTTACAATGGTTGCCGTTGGTCAGGCATTCCTTTTACTAGCGAATACATCATGTTAAATAGAAAGTTTCCGCTATTTAATCGAAGTCAAGAATTTCAGCAAAGCAGCACAGGTAAGCTGAAAAAAGAGATTTCTGCAACAATTGTTTGGGGTACGATTAAAGATATGAATCCTTTGCCTCTTTTATGGAATATCTTTCCATTCCACCCTCACAAACCAGCTAATTATAGCAAAAATAGAAAACCAACAGCTGAAGAAACTGAAGAAGGCAAGAAATATTTAGAATATATAACAAATATCTACCCAAATGCAAGTTTAATAGCGGTTGGTGAAGTTGCCCATAAAAGATTAAAAGAGTTTAATATTGTCCATTCAAAAGTTAGACACCCTTCTCATGGCGGAAAGGAAAAGTTTCAAAAAGGTATTAAAGAATTAGGGCATAATTGAGGTTTTTATTTTAAGTTACTATTACTTTATGATAATCAATTCTGCATCTTCCGCATATTCTTGAGTTTTTCTGCCTTTCAGTAGCCTTAAATTTGAAGAAATTGTTGCACCTTTTGCAAATATTATATTTTTGGATAAACTTTTTTAATATATCCAACCAAATCCCTCATCCTTATAATATTCAAACCATGCCTTTTAGACATTCTTTTTAATTCTGGCATTTTTGCCATCTTCCCATTCTCCCCTATAATTTCACAGATGACAGCAGCAGGATAAAACTTAGCTAATTTTGCCAATTCAATTGCTGCTTCTGTATGCCCTGGTCTTTTTTTTAATCCATTTTTATTATATCTTAAGGGAAATATATGTCCAGGTCTTGCTAAATCACTAGGCTTTGTAGTTTTGTCAATCAATGCCTTAATAGTTTTTGCCCTGTCAAAAGCAGAAATTCCTGTTGTAGTGCCTTTTTTTGCGTCAACAGAAACAGTAAAGGCGCATTTTGTGAATTCTGTATTTATTTTTGCCATCAGGGGCAACTTTAATTCATCAAGCCTTTTGCCCAGCATAGGTACGCAAACTAGCCCTCGAGCGTGCTTAATCATAAAATTTATTTTTTGCGGTGTAATCTTCTCAGCCGCAATAACCAAGTCTGCTTCATTCTCGCGATGCTTGTCATCAATAACAATCACAAATCTGCCTTTTTTGAAATCTTCAATCGCTTCTTTAATATTTGAGAAGGGCATTTTATTTGAATTCTTTTATTAATAAAATATTTCAACTCGTCGCTTTGCGACAAACTTTAGACTCGGCAAAAATTCTTCTGCCATTGAATTTTTGCCTCGATTAATTACAATATATGGCGAGGCGAAGCTCAATGGCAGAAAGAGCTGAGCCGAGCACTAAAATTGCGAAGCGGATTGAAATCAATTTTGTATGAATTTTAACGTGATAACTGCAAAATACCTAAAGATAGCCCTCAATAAGCAGATCTTTTCCAATTTTCCTGGTTAATGGATTTTTTAATTTGATTGCCTTGTCAATTTTTTTAATGCCGAGGCTTCCGATTGCTCCAATGCCATTGCCAATAATTTTAGGAGCTGTAAATATCAATACCTTGTCAACAACGCCTTCTTTTATTGCAGAGCTGTTCAGCTGAGAACCGCCTTCAATCATCACGCTTGTTATTTCATGCTTTCCAAGCTGCTTCATTAAATCATGCAGTTCAACCATGTCCTTTTTTGATTTAGTTACGATGACATTAATTCCTTTTTGCTGCATTTTCTTAATCACGCTTTTTGGGGCTTTGTTTGTTGTAGCAATTATAAGCTTGGCTGGGTCTTTCATCAGATGGCAGTTTTTTGGGATTTTTAATTTGCTGTCAACAACAATCTTCATAGGATCTTTGCCCTTTACCAATCTTGGCGTTAATTCTGGGTTGTCTCTTAATACAGTATTCAATCCTACCATCACTGCATCGGCATCGCTTCTCAACTGGTGCACATAGGCTCTTGCTTCCTTGCTTGTTATGTATTTTGAATCTCCTGTTGAAGTTGCTATCTTCCCGTCCACGCTCATGGCAACTTTAAGAGTAACAAAAGGCCTTTTGGTTCTCATGTATTTGATGTAAACCTCGTTTAATTTTTTTGCTTCCTTTTCAAGAATGCCAATTTTTGTCTTCAATCCCCTAAATTTTAATTCTCTAAATCCTTCAACCAAGGGGTTTGGGTCTTTCATGCCAATTATAATCTCCCTTACACCAGATTCTACAATCCTTTCTGTGCAAGGCGGCGTCCTTCCCCAATGAGAGCAGGGCTCTATATTAACATACAAAGTTGAGTTTATGGCTTTTTTGCCAGCATCATTAAGCGCAAGAACTTCTGCATGCTCTGTGCCCGCCTTTTTATGATAGCCTTTCCCAACGATTCTGCCTCTCTTTACAATTATGCATCCCACCATTGGATTTGGTGATGTTGAGCCTTTGCCCTTTTCAGCAAGCTTAATAGTTAAATCCATGTACTTTTTATGAGATATCAAACAAACCCCCTCAAAATAACACAGTAATTTCTATTTAATATTTAAATTTAAGGTTTTAAAGTTAGTTATTTGGAAGTGGTAAAAATAGAAAGATTTGAACCAATCTAATACTCCTCCCAGCTTTTGATTTCTAATTCCTCCATTTTTTTCTTGTAGATTGACTCAATGAACAATTTAGTAATCTGGGCATTTGTCAGTAATGGAATGTTGAAATCAACTGCCTTTCGTCTTATTAAATAGTCATTTGTAAGCTCTTCTTCCTCTAAACTTTTTGGAATGTTGATAACTAAATCTATTTTCCTATCCTGGATGTAAGTCAGGGCATTTGGCTCTTTTTTGTCAAGAGGCCAATGCAAAATTGTTGTTTTGAGCCCGCTCTCGTCAAGAAATTTTGCAGTTCCCTCTGTTGCATAAAGCTTGAAACTAGTCTCAGCAAGTTTTTTAACGCTTTCAAGCAAATACGCTTTGCTTTTTATAGGTCCTGTTGAAAGCAGTACATTTGATTTAGGAATTATAAAACCAACTGAAAGCAGTGATTTAAGAAAAGCTTCATTTAAATCATTTCCTATACATGCAACCTCTCCAGTTGATGCCATCTCAACGCTTAAAACTGGGTCTGCTCCATGCAGTCTTGAAAATGAAAATTGCGGAGCTTTTACTCCAACATAGTCCAAATCAATTGTGTTGTATTTTCCCTTTATGTCGATGCCGAGCATTGCCTTTGTGGCCATATCTATAAAATTATATTTTGTGACTTTTGAAACAAATGGAAAGCTCCTGGAAGCCCTTAAGTTGCACTCTATAACCTTAATCTGGTTGTCTTTTGCAATAAATTGTATGTTAAATGGCCCGCTTATTTTCAGCGATTTTGCAATCTGTTTTGTTGTGTCTTTTATTTTTCTTACTGTTTCCAAATATGTGTATTGGGGTGGCAAAACCATTGTTGCATCTCCGCTATGCACTCCTGCATTTTCTATGTGCTCTGATATGGCATAAATCACAACATCTCCATTTTGAGCAACTGCGTCTATCTCAATTTCCTTCGCATCTGTTATAAACTTGCTTACAACAACAGGATGCTCTTTTGAAACATCTGCTGCCTTTTGCAAATATTGCTCAAGCTCTTTTTTATCGCTGGCAATGCTCATAGCAGCTCCGCTTAGGACGTAAGACGGCCTTATCAAAACAGGATATTCAACCTTTTCAGCAAATTTGTGCGCTTCTTCAATAGATTTTGCTTCAATCCATTCCGGCTGGTCGATATTTAAGGCATCAAGCAGCGCTGAAAATTTGTGCCTGTTTTCTGCATTGTCTATGCTTAATGGCGATGTTCCCAAAATTTTTACATCATGCCTGTAAAGGCGCATTGCAAGATTGTTCGGAATCTGGCCGCCCATTGAAATTATAATGCCTAGAGGATTTTCCTTTTCATAAATGTCAAGCACCCTTTCAAAGCTTAGCTCTTCAAAATAAAGCTTATCGCAAACATCATAGTCAGTGCTTACTGTCTCTGGGTTGTAATTTATCATAATTGCTGAATAGTCTAATTTTTTTAATGTAAAAACAGCATTTACACAGCACCAGTCAAATTCAACAGAAGAGCCTATTCGATAAGCGCCTGAGCCAAGTACAATGACACTATTTTGATTGTTGGCTTCAACATCATCTTCTTCTCCATTGTATGTAAGGTAAAGATAATTTGTTTTTGCAGGGTATTCTGCTGCCAAAGTATCAATTTGCTTTACAACTGGCAGAATGTTGTGCTGCTTTCTTAGGTTTCTAACTTGAATCAATTTCTCTTCCATACCGCTCTTATCATCTTTAAACAATAATTTTGCAATCTGGAAATCAGAGAAGCCTTGTTGTTTTGCTGATTTGATTAATTCTATTGGAATATTATTAATGTCAAATTTTAATAATTCTTTTTCTGTTTCAACAACATTTTTTATTTTATACAAGAACCATTTATCAATTTTAGTTAATTCATGAATTCTATCAATAGAAATATCATTTTTGATTGCTTCTACAATTGCCAATATTCTTTTGTCAGTTGGTTTGCTTAATTCTCTTTCAACATCTTCAAATTTCAGGTTATTCCCAACTAGCCCATGAAGGTTTATGCCAAGCATCCTTATTGCTTTTTGAAGTGTCTCTTCAAATTTTCTTCCAATTGCCATTACCTCTCCAACGCTTTTCATTTCGCTTCCTATTTCAAAACTTACATGCTTGAATTTCTGCAAATCCCATCTTGGTATTTTTACAACAATATAGTCCAATGCAGGCTCAAAGCAGCTTTTTGTAACCTCAGTTATCATGTTTTCAAGCTCAATTAAAGAATAACCTAAAGCAAGCTTTGCAGCTACAAATGCCAATGGGTAACCAGTTGCTTTAGATGCAAGAGCAGAGCTTCTTGAAAGCCTTGCATTGACTTCAATAATCCTGTAGTCTTCGGAATTTGGGTCAAGGGCAAACTGGATGTTGCATTCCCCAACAATGCCAAGATGCCTTATGACTTTTATTGAAATATTCCTTAATTTGTGATATTCATTGTTTGTCAATGTTTGGGATGGGGCAACAACAATGCTTTCTCCTGTATGTATCCCCATAGGATCAAAATTTTCCATGTTGCAGATTGTAATGCAGTTGTCATACGCGTCTCTTACAACCTCATATTCAATTTCTTTCCATCCACCCAAATATTTTTCAACAAGCACCTGGGTTGAGTAGGCTAAAGCCCTTTTTGCTTTGTTTATCAATTCCTCTTCATTTATTGCAACACCTGAGCCCTGGCCGCCTAAAGCATAAGCCACCCTAAGCATGACAGGGTACTTTAGCTTTCTTGCCACCTCTGCAGCTTGTTCCACGCTGTTCACAGCTTCACTTTCAGGAACTTTTAATTTTATTTCAGTCAATTTTTTAACAAACAATTCCCTATCTTCTGTATTTTTTATTGCATCAATTTGAGTGCCAAGTACTTTTACATTATATTTGTCAAAAACTCCTGCATCTGCCAATGCAACTCCACAATTTAAAGCAGTTTGCCCGCCGAAAGAAAGCATAATTCCATCTGGCCTTTCTTTTTCAATAATTTTTATAACAAAGTGTGGTGTTACTGGAAGAAAATATATCTTATCAGCCATGCCCTCACTTGTTTGAATTGTTGCAATGTTGGGATTAACTAAAATTGTTTCAATCCCTTCCTCTCTTAATGCTTTCAGGCATTGCGAGCCAGAGTAGTCAAATTCTCCCGCTTCCCCTATTTTCAAGCTTCCGCTTCCTAAAACTAATATTTTTTTTGGCTTGTTCATTTCAACATCTTAACAAACTCGTCAAACAAAAATTCCGTATCTACAGGACCAGGAGTCGCTTCTGGATGGAACTGCACGCTGAAGAATGGCTTTGTTTTATGCTTCATGCCTTCATTTGTGTTATCGTTTGCATTCACAAAAAATTCCTGCCATTCTTCATTCAAAGAGTTTGTATCAACTGCAAATCCATGATTTTGTGTTGTGATAAAGCATCTTTTTGTATTTGCAAGAATGCATGGCTGGTTTTGCGAGCGATGTCCGTACTTTAGCTTGTAAGTATCACCACCTGCAGCAAGAGCCATAAGCTGGTTGCCTAAGCAAATGCCGAATGTAGGAATATTATGCTTCATTGCCCTTCCTATGTTATGAATTGTTTCTTTGCACATTTTTGGGTCGCCTGGACCATTTGAAATAACTAAGCCATCAAAAAATTGCGTTAAGAAATCATAATCATAAGGGACCCTTATGACAGTCAAGTCCCTTTTTATCAAATTTCTTATAATGTTGTTTTTAACCCCACAGTCTATTAGCACTATTTTTTTATTTTTTTTATTTTCATTGTATATTATTGGTTCCTTGATAGAAACTTCTTTCACTATATCGATTGTGTTCGGGTTATAGAAAGGAACATCATTGTTATTGATTATTATTTTGCCAAGCATTGCACCCCTTTCCCTCAATGTTTTTGTCAATCTTCTTGTATCAACCCCATAAATTGCTGGAATATTCTCTTCTTTTAGCCATTCTGTAAGGCTTTTCCTTGCGCTATAATGCGAATACTCAAAAGAATAGTCAGAAACAACTAAAGCTTGGACTTGTATTTTGTCAGATTCGAAGTTACTTAAAAAATCATTTTCAAATTCCTTTTCTGGAACGCCGTAATTGCCTATTAACGGGTAAGTCAAAACAAGAATTTGCCCTTTGTAGCTTGGGTCTGTTAGTGACTCTGGATAACCAACCATTCCAGTGTTAAACACAACTTCTCCAGATGTAGAATGCTCTGCTCCAAAAGAAAAGCCTTTAAACTCATCGCCGTTTTCGAGAATTAGTTTAACTTCTTTACCTTTGTACATTAAAAAAAAGGTATAGTTTGAACTTGTTAATAAAGATTGCGGTTGTTAGTTTTTGTTTTTAATCTTTTAAAATTACTTAAGGTGCAGGTAAAGAAATTGAAGCTTCCACTGGAACTACAATCTTAGGTTTTAATGCTATATATTTGGCAGCCATATAGAATTTATCATTGGCACCTTTAAATAACTCTTCTTTAGTTTCCTTATCTAAAAATCCAAATCCATGTATAAAGTAATCTCCTATCTCCGCTCTAACATCTCTTAATTCTGAATATATTTTATCTAATTTTGAGCCGGATGTTCTCAAAATAGCAGGCCAGATAGTTTTATTGTCGTAGCTAATTTCTCTTGCTAATTTAATCATCGTCTTCATTAACCCATTTCCCTCATAATCAGGAACTACAAATATCTTATCATAATATGTAAACTTAAAATCTTTTACTTCTTCTTTTGTAGCTATTAGTCCACTAACTAAATTGTTTCCATTATTTCTATCACGACCAAAAACAAAAAATAATAAATTTTGTGGATAAGAGTCACTACCTTGAATAAAGTAGTCATTAACTACCACCATAGACCTAGTTGCAAATGCTTCTTGCATTTTTTCTTCCAGTTCGCTAATAGGTAATTCTGCTGGAAATTGATTCCCAATGAGTGGAGGTCTTATATAATAGCGGATATTCATTCAGTTAGATATTAAATTATTATTTTTAAACCTAACGCCCAGCTTAAAACAAAAATAAACAAAAATGTCCAAAACAAAACATTTATATATAAAGAGTTATTTTTGTTACCTATGAACATAACAAAGCTGACAGAAAACTACATTTTAGAGCACCCTTCAATTAAAGATTGCTTGAAAAATGGTTTAATTAATTACTCATCTTTATCAAGACAAATAGCTACAGAGTTGAATCTTAATCCTAAGAAAAATTTTGATGCAATACTTATCGCTTGCAGACGTTTTAAGAGAAAGTTAAAGAAAGAAGAAATATTCGAAAGAAACATTTTAAAGATATTAAAAGAGAGCAAAATCGAAATTAAAAATAAGATAATAGCAGTAGTTCTCGAAAGAGATATATTTTTTGAAAACTTGATTAATTTGGAAAAAGAAATCAAGAAAAGAAAAGAAATTTTTAGAGTGATTGAAAGCATATCCGCAATAACAATAATAACAGCAGAAAATTTCCTTGATTTGATTAAGAAATATTTTAAGAACAAAATCATACTAGAAAATAAAAATCTTGCTGAAATCACAATAAAAAGCCCAAAAGAAATAGAAACAACTCCAGGCACTTATGCTTACTTATGTTCTTTATTTGGAGAAAATAATATTAATATTGTAGAGACATTAAGCTGTTGGACTGACACTATTTTTCTTGTAAAAGAAGATGATGTTGGAAAAGTTATGGGTTTGTTAAGATTTTAAACGTCTTGGTGTTAAATAAACATTACCAGCAGTATCCACTCTAAATCCCCCATATAGCCCTTCAATATAGTCTCCTTCTGGTAACTTTCCTATCTCTTTAGTACCATTAAGATAATGAATAGTATCTTGTTCAGGTAATTCAGGATTATGACATAAATACTCTAAGAAATCTTCCACTACCTTGAAAGTGTCTTTGTCCATTCCTAATCTTCTTGTGTACTCTAATCTTTGCAATAATTTAACACGAGGCGTTTTCCTAAATAGTTCTCTAGAAGTTTTAACATATATTTTATCATCAATTGTTTGTGTTTGTGGAATTATACCCATGCCACTAAATTCCCCACTTTTACGTATTTTTTCAAATGTACCTAATAAAGTTGTCTTTACTTTCCCAAACAAATTATCTAGAGACATTTTACCTCACAAACCCCTTTTCTTCCAAATAATGTCCAAGCTTTTCTTTTTTGATTTTAAGGTATTTTTTATTTATTTTATTAGGCTTAATCACAATTGGCACTCTTTCAACAATCTCTAATCTATACTTTTCCAAACCCTCAATTTTTCTTGGATTATTAGTCAATAATTTTATTGTAGATAAGCCTAAGTCTGCAAGTATCTGAGCTCCAATTGTATAATCTCTTGCATCTATTTTTAAGCCGAGCTTTAAATTTGCTTCAACTGTGTCCATCCCGTGATCTTGAAAATGATAGGCAGCAATCTTGTTCATCAAACCAATGCCCCTGCCTTCTTGCGCCATATAGAGAAGTACTCCTCCATTCTTTCCTATTATTTCAAGCGCCTTTTCAAGCTGAGGCCCACAATCGCACCTTAACGAGCCAAGAGCATCTCCTGTAAGGCATTCTGAATGAACCCTGACATAAATATTTTTTTTGCCCTTAACCTCACCTTTGACTAAAGCAAGATGCTGACCTTTATGACTATCTTCGTAGCAAATGACTTTAAAAATGCCGTATTTTGTTGGAAGATTTGCCTCAACAGTTTTCCTTATTAATCTTTTCATAACGAAAGTGATTTTAGATTGTTATTTAAAGGTTTTCTTAGAGTTTATTAGTTATAAAAACCCAACATTTAAATATTAGGGTATCATTATCATCTTGATGGAAATTAACAAAACAATTTTGATAAGCATTTATGTTCTTGTTGGGTTATACATTCTTTACAAGCTATTCTTCAGGAAAAACCCTTACCAAGATGAATATGAGAAATTGTACAATGAAATATTGACTTCTGACAAGTATAAGGTTAAGGGGCAGTACGATAAGGAAGATTAAGTTTAAGCTCCTCTTACATACCTTAAACTAAAAAACAACCATAGTAAAAATAAAACTAAAGACAGAATTGTCACAAACCAAACAAGGTTCTTGTCATTTCCAAAGCCAAATGGTATAGGGCCTATAAATCCTCCAACCGCTACTTTTGTATTTGAGGTTGATTCTTTAGAGCCAATTAACAATCCAAAAAATACTACGATAAACCCAATAATTATCAATAAAATCCCAAGGCTGATTAATTGCTCCATTTTAAATGACATATACAACTTGATATATGAAAAAAATACTTAAAACTTTCTCTTTTTACTAACATATATTCTCCAGTATATATTAAAACCGAAAGGTATATAAATATGTAATATACGAAAAGCTATACTAGTATATCTATATACAAAAAAGATATACTAGGGTTCAAAAAAGAGGCAAAGTGCAGTCTTGAACAGAGTGAACTTGTTTCACATAGTTCACAGCTACGCACCGCTTGGAAGGCAAAGTCCAGAAAATGCAGTGACATGCGAGTGAGCTCGTCGAACTCGCTCACAAGTCAAGCATTTTCGGGAACTTGAAAATTGTCGAATGCGAGTGAGCATCGTTTTTGCGAACTCGCTCACAACTGACTAATTTTCAAGTAAACAATCTCGCTTGAAGGCCATCGAAAACGCCAAGCGTTTTCGGGGCATTTGAAAATCAACGATTTTCAAAGCCTTTGAAGAACTGCCTCTTTTTTGACAACTTGAGGTTGAAATGGAGCCAGAACTCGAAACTTTTAGAGACAATGTGGATTCATGGATAAAGCAGATTAGAAGGGAATTCACTGAGTTCTCTGAATTGCCTGGAATTGTAAATGAGAATGTAGACAATATACAGCACAATTATGAGTTAATCTATGAGCTAAAGGACGAGATTGAGGAGCTAAAGCAGGAAATCAACGCATTAAAATTAATACAAATAATAAGCCTGAAGCAAAAGATGAATCAGAAGGCAGAAGAAACCCAGCAGGCTTAGTCTAAAGTTGTTAATTCTGTCAACCCTTTTCATTTGCATTCAAAATTTCTCGATGATAATTTTAATTTCCATACAAAGAAAATTAAAACAAAAACTCCAACAACAACGATGGGTTCGAACACGCATTTTCTTGGTGAAAATGCTATTCGCAAAGGATTTTTCCCCACTTCGTATGGAAAAATCCTCTGCACTCAATTCTCACCCAGACGAATGTGAGCGAGTTCGCTTCGCTCACTCGCAAGTCACTGTTGGAATTTCTGCTTAAAGGTTATCTTCGAGAAACTGAAGGGTTTAAAGTACGAAGGGTTTGGTATATTTACTATCAAGTAGTTAAAAAATCGAAAGATTTAAAAACTCAAATGGTCAGCAATAAAGTAAAGAGATATGGAAATATCTGAAGAATCATTTTGGAAGCCGGTAATTGAAAGAGTAGATGGTATTGTACATCCTGTTTGGTACGCTATTACGGATAAAGATAAAGCTCTAAGACTTGCACACAGATATTTAAGAGATTCCACGAGTGATCAAAATAGAATACAAAGGCTTGAAACTATGGTGAATAGGCTTGATGCTTTCTATAGAGCTTCTGATGATGACCCAGATCCAAATTTAAAATATGTATGGCAAGCACCATCTGAGTGGCAGCCTTATTTTGTTCCATTACATGAACTTTTTGGCTATTATCATTTAGCTTTTTCAAATTGGTGGGATGGACAATATCTTGTTATAAGGGCAAGGAATATTTTACGTGTTTGTGGAATGGAAGATTCGGAAATTGATAAATTTAATGTAGCTTTTGATAAATCGATAGATGATGTATTTAAAATACCACATATGAAAGGAGTTCCAAGAACTATTAGAAGGTTGGCACAAGGATATCGCTCATATATACAACAAAATAGATAGTTCTATTTTATAACCAAACCCTTCTTTAAAACTTTAAACCGAAAACTTAACCTTCATTCTTACGCATAATCTTTGTATAGTAAAGGACACAAATTTTTATACATAAATATGTCCTTTACTTATTACGAACGGACAACTATTGTATAATTATTTTTGTCCGTGAGTATAGATTATACGTACTTTCCTTCATAAAGCCCAAATTAATCAAGCTCATTAACTATTTTCTTTAAAACATTGTCAACAGCAACAAATAAATTGCGCTCTGTTATTTCCGAGGCATACACCTTTCCATCATCTACAATCATTGCATGCACCTCATATTTCTCGCTTTTTTCCCTCTGGTGAACTGGCTTAAGAGTAATATGCAGTGTTTCCAGCTTTTTTGTCAACTCTGCAATTCTTTTTGCATAATTGCCTACAATCTTTTTAATAACTATCATAGAAGAGCTGTCAATGTCTCTAAACCCAGTTAATTGTATGTTGCCGCCAAGCCTCACATCATCATCCATAGCAATTAAATTAAATTTAGATTATAAAAATATTTTTGTTTGGATGGAATGAAAGTACACCCTAGATTAAATTACTAACTAGTAGTAAAAATAGATAAATTTAAATACTAATATGTTTAACATACGATTACTTTTTAGTTTAGCTTAGGAGACAAAATGCGAGAAGAATTGAGTAGATTAGAGTTGGAAGTAGATCCATGGTTTTCACTGTCGGAACTTAGATTAGCGCCTGATGGAAGAAAGGTTCTTATACCCCACGCTAGACAGAAGAAACCAGAAGTTACCAAAGTTGATATTAAGGATTGTGTTTTTTGTCCTAATCAGAGAGATAGGTTGAAACAACCTTATTTTCTAACAGATTTGATTCAAGAGATGAAAGACAAGAGTTTGTATATCTTGGAGAATGAATTTCCATCAGTTACACCCCCACCCATTGCAGATAAACAAGAGAAACTTCCACCAGCACCAGTATACCTTGTTGATAGAAAAATTGCAATTGGTAGGCATTTAGTAATGATAGAATCTCTCGATCATCACTTAAATTCATTGTACTAGGCAAGGATACTCTTACAGGCTTTAGCCTGTAGAGGAATTGCCTTGCTTGATTCGTAACTTTTTTCTTTCATTCCTAATAAAAAATTGAGCGTGCAGCGAAATTTCGGCACGCTCAATCTCTCCGATTTAGCGTTAGCTTTCGTTGCGCGGAGCAACGAAAATGGAATATGTAAACATTGAATTGGAACATTACAACCATAAGGTTGGCATAAACTTCTGGCACATGAACTGGCAAACAAAGTACCGCTATAAAATGTTTGCCAAATTTGAATACAAAAACCTTTGCGAAGCCTGCATTCGCAAAGCAGCTTCAAGGCATAACATAAAGATACACTTTATCTCTGTTATGCCCGACCACTTGCACATGCTTGCCACCCTGCCTAAAGGCATGAGCGATGAAAAAGCCATGCAGCTCCTCAAAGGCGGTTCAGCGTTTAGCTTCTTCAAAAATCACCCTAAAGCTCGTCTTAGATATCCGCAAGGACATCTCTGGAGCAGAGGCGGTTCCGCTGTTACAGTTGGCTACAACCAACTGAGCGACACTGTCTTGTACATTTTGAACCAAGCTAAGCATCATGGTTTAGCTTGAACGTTGGATACTGCGTGGCTTTAGCCCGCAGAGGAGGTCATTTTTATTGCACAGTCACAGAGCCGTGCATGTATGGATGAATTCCGCAAATGTAGTCATGCTTTCCAGCTTTTGTGAATGTGTATTTGTACGTGTCGCCTTTTAAAAGCTCATCTGACTTTAAAACCCCATTGGAACTTTCAACTGTGTGAGGAGCAGTGTCTTCATTTGTCCATACTATTGTTTCTCCAACTTTTATATTAACTTCAGCTGGCACGAACTTAAAGCCCTTTATTGCGACATTTATGACATTGCCTGTGATTAGTTCACTTCTTTGCTCAGGAGGAGCAGGTTGCGATGGTCCACAAGCAATAATTAAAATCATTAAAAATGCCAATAGAACAATTAGTTTTGAACTTTTCATAAAATCACCTCAAATCACTTATTTTCATTATTGTATTTAAAGATTTTGATTTAAAACTGGCAATCAACAAACATTTATAAATCAAAAACTAATCCAAATTATTAAAGCCGGGATTGCATAACCTGGTAGATGCCGAGACTTTTCATCGAGACTCGCACCGCAGGAAATTGCGCAGGCCTGGAAGTTGCAAGCGAGCGATAACTTCGTTATCGCATCTCACTGAAAGCCTGTTTCCGAAAGGATATCTGGGTTCAAAATCTTTGACGACAATTTACGATACGAGCATCGTTGCCTGACTTAACATCAAGGCTAGTTGTCAAAGAAGAAAGTCCCAGTCCCGGCGTATGCTCCTGTAGTGTAGCCCGACAAATCTGCAAGATTTGGGC
>Ga0213870_1000777_pt1 | contig 14836 bp, 14 predicted proteins | sample WICALVC2017_Meta_FD_160119 | JGI IMG/M metagenome (GOLD analysis project Ga0213870, IMG submission 160119) | Freshwater microbial communities from subterranean cave lake in Wind Cave National Park, South Dakota, United States - WICALVC2017 | ecosystem: Environmental > Aquatic > Deep subsurface >... | reverse complement strand
CGCTTACCGCGCTATTGCTGACATCCACATCTCTTTCTTCCATATCCCCAGGCGCCATATTAAGTACATTAAAAATCGGCCCAACATCTCCAACCCCAATTCCCCAATCAACAGTCAAATCCCCAATCGCATAAGCAGTAGAAAGATTATTAAAAACATTCCTATTCCCATAAAACACCATTCCTACAAGTGCTGCCAAAATAACTATGTATAAAATCCTCTTTTTCATATTGTTAACTTGTCATCCTGAACTTGTTTCAGGATCTCGTTTTCCACATCGTCATATCTGTACCGATCCCATATCGGAACCGTATCTGCGATCCGGTTATGGCATTTCTGTTCCGCTCCCACTATTTTGCGGTTGCGACAAAGTTCTCAAAATAAAATCAGTTGCATTGTCATTTAAGTCAAAACCATTCCCCTTAAATTCATCCGCTCCTCCAATTGCCATTGTAGGCGCAGTTGATGTCGACAATGCTTTTCTTTCAATGCTTTGATCTCCTCCTGGATCAGGATCAAATTCATTCCCTTCTCCTAATGTAGAACCATCATTCCAGCTTAATGCATCAACTATGATACCCGTGTTTTCAACACCATTTCTAAGAGCGATACTATTGCTAGAAGTCAGCTCATCTGTCGTTGAGGTGTCTGCTCCTATAGTTACTGGAAAAGTTGGATCGCCACTGCTTGCCCACAAATAAAATCCATGTGCTGGAACCATGGTGGAAGCTATCCAAGATTTGATTGTGTCATCGGTTGATGAGTTACCGGCTCTTTTTACCAATCGGTGTCCGATAAGATCAAATGGAACGCTTGTCGGATTGTATAATTCAATGAAGTCGTGTTCAGCATCACCAGGACCTCCGTTAATTTGAACTTCACTAATTACAACATGATCTGCAATTCCTGATAAATCTGGAGTTGGAGTAGGCGTTGGGGTAGGTGTGAGTGTTGGACTTGTGGTTGGGAATACTTCTGCCGCGGAGAAGGTGTTGTCCTGCGATTGGGCTGTGTCGGAAAAGAGAGCGTGGGTAACTTGGTAGGAGATAAAACTAATTGCTAAAATAGCGAATATTGATAATAGTAAAAATCGTTTTTTCATATGTTAAGTTATTGTTATATTGCTAAATTGTTAAATTGTTTTTGCTTCGTCATGCTGGCTTGCCCAGCATCTCCCATTGCCCTGAATGAAAGAGATTCTGGAGTCGCTACGCTCCCCAGAATGACGGAAAGCGCTAGGCTGCTTGCATTTTCTCCATCGCTTTCCTCTCTGCCTGTTTCATGATTTCTTTCCTGATGCTATTCAATTCAAACACTATAAAAAATACTGTTGGAAATATTATAAGAAGCGCGTAGCCTTGGAAAGTTTTAAGAAACAAAACAAGCTGTCCAACATACGGCACAAAGAAAATAGACTTTCCCAAAATATCTTTCGAACTTACCAGTTCTTTATCTATAGTATTATTCGCATCACCTTTTGTCTGATAGCTCAAAGCATTATTCTCAACTCTCACATCAACGATTCTGTGTGTAACAGTATTGGTTCCTTTCTCAAAAGAAATTACATCGCCTTTGTTATAAAAGGGTGTTTTTTGCGAAAATAAAATTGATCCTTGCGGGATAGATGGCTGCATGCTGCCAGTCAGGACTACAAAAGACTGAATCCCGCCAAGAATTGGAGTTTTTGAAGTAACCAATGTGAAAACGACAAATGGTAATAATCCAAGAATTAAAATAGTAAGTGTTATTCGTAATATTTTCATAATTCCCTCGCTGTCTCTCTCCATGTCATCCTGAATTTATCCTTCGACAGGCTCAGGATGGTGAGCTTGCCGAATCCATTTCAGGATCTCGGTTCGTTCGAGATCGAGATGCTGAAACAAGCCTTCGAGGCCGTGAGCCCTCAGGCCGAATCGGTTCAACATGACACCGATGTTAAATTGTTTTCTTTTCCTGTCATTCCGAGCTTGCCGAGGAATCTTTCTCAACCCAAACTCTGTTGAAAGAGATCCCTCCACTCGTCACTTCGTTCCTTCGGTCGGGATGACAAACCCTCGGCCTGCCACGTTCATGTCAACTGAACTGTGGGCCCCCTGGTGGTGGGCACACTTCCACCCCACCACCAGCGTAATACACTAAAATTAAAGTAAAAGTACTTGAGTTCCGTCAAAGACGCCATCGAAAGTAACAGACTCTCCTGCTACTTCATCCCCTACGCTTACATCCAGGCTCGCAGTCATTCTACAAAGTAACTCATCTTGATCAGAAACGTCTCCAGCGCCAACTTCTGGATCTTGATGTGCCCCAATTGTTGCAAGATCCACGGCTGGATCTGTGCCCCATGTATTCACTGATTTGGCTGCAATTACAGTATCTCCCGTTCCTAATCCATCCTGATCTGTATCGCACCGAAAGCCGACCATTAGATCGTCTCCTAAATCTGGACCAGCCACGATACTTGCCAAGTCTACTGTGACATCCATTTCGAAGTCTCCATCGCTATTATTCTTGAGCCAGAAATCCTTATCCTCAGAAAATCCTGGCGCTATGTCTGAAAAACTTACTCCAGCAATGGAGTCACCATATAGCCCAGGCGACTCTACGTCGTTAGCAATTGGCAAGCTTGCATTACCAGTTGAAAACGTATTTTCTACACTGGTTGCAGTATCTGAAAACAATGCGAATGTTGCACCGCCCAAAAGGGCTAAGGATGTTAGAATTGACATTGCGCTTAATGCTATTTTTCTATTCATTATTTCACCTCCAATCCGCTAAATACGCTAAAACAAAAGGCTAAAGACGCGAAAATTTAGCGTTTTTCGCGTTAGTCAGTTTCGGATAAACAAAGTTTCTCCGCTGACTACTTCTCTAAAATTGGGTCCACCTCTTATCCAAAGCTTTGCTCCCTCTTCTGCACTTGCTGGAAACTCTCCAATAAGACATTCGAACCTCAAGATTCCGTCAAACTCTTGACCTGTCTTATTGTTTTTTAGTATCACCTGAAGGATTGCTTTTCCTCCCTCAAAGTTTTCCGGAAATCCTTGGGTTGTTCCCCAAGGGACGAAACTTAATAGTCTTTCTGCTTTCCATGTGCCAGTACCAACGATATTTCCATCTGAATCTTTATGTATCAGCGTACCTTCACCAGTCACAGACTTTGGATGGATAGAAAGCGTTCCCTTACCCATTATTTCAATGGTGTCGCCATTTGATGCCATTGATACTACTGGACCATGAACAGGATCAACCCCCAAAATGTAGTCAAAGTTTTCGGTTTCATGAGCTCCAGCAAATCCGAAAGAAAGAAATATAAGCGAAATTCCAGCAACAAGACTCGCTAACACCAGTTTTATCTTTGATTTCATGGTTATCTTCTTTTCACCTCCTCTCTACGCTAAAGTTTTCGCGTTTTTCGCGTCTACAAAAATAGCCAGCCTTTATTTCCAAAAGCTGGCTCTAATATCTTTCGCGTTTTTAGCTGTAATTTCGCGTTTTTAGCGTCTAGGCAGAAGTTCATATTTAATTATAGGGTAAATAGATATTTGTACTATTAGTCCTTTTTTATTTTTCTCTGGGATACTTTATTTGATTATTGTATTGATTATAGTAAGGGGGTGTCGTTAACTGTCAAGAATGACAAAATAGAAAGAATAATATCAGAAACAGTCAAATTTATAACCTATTACATTATAACCTTTTACTTGTAACAGTTCACTCTTCTGACATGAATTTTATTCTTCGAGTCTCTCGGTAAACTCGAGATAAACTCCAGCGAGAAGTCTTTCGACCCTGAGCTCAAGACCGAAGGGTTTTCAATGCTTGTAGTTCTCGGCTTGCGGCCTCGAACAATAAATTTTGTGTCGGAACTGTGAACAGCTACTTTTACTTTACTTTTACTTTTGGCTGACATTACCCCACTTTGTCATTCCGACTAAGTCCGTCAGCTGACGGACGCATGGAGGAATCTCTCTCAACTGGGCGACTTCGCCAAGTCAGACTTGGCTTCGCTCGGGATGACATTTGAAGCAAAACTGGGGTAAGGTTAGACTTTTGGCCCTTGACTTTTTTCTGTCTTTTGTTATTAAATATAAACATGCTTAAAAGGTCTGATCCGCATTCCAGCGCAAAAGCGCTTATAGCGTTTCTCATAGTTGTTATAGCATTTGCTATATTATTCATTTTTGAAATGAACAAAGATAATATTATGTATTCTGGCAACTTTCATCCTTTTATACTCCTTACTTTTCTTGGATCTTCACTTCTCCTTACTCTTTTGTTTTTGGTTAATAAATCAACGGAAAGCAAAGCTGTCAGAAAAACAAGAAGCAGAAAAAGAAGAAGATAATTCCTCCTAATTCCACCTCCGAGGAGTGACTTCGTCCCACTTCGGAGGTGACCGAAGGGCTCCTCGAAGGTGAACTCCGAGACAATCATTGACAACAACACCGTTAACAAACTATAGTAAATATAATGAACAAAATTGATTTGTCGTCTTTTAAAGGCTTGTATCTTCAGACCTCCCGCGACTACATCAACAAATTGCGGCAGGCTTTGGAAATACTTTCAAAAGATCCCCAAAACTATGATGCGATTAATGCAATACACATATCTTCGCACTCTTTAACCACCCAAGCTGCTGTCACAGGGTATAAAAACATTGAACGCTTATGCAGAATTATTGAGCGAACTTTCAAAAGAATCAAAGAAGAAAAATCAAAAGCACAACCAGAATTATTGACCTTATTAAAAGACGCAATAAAAAGTCTTGCAGGGTGTATTGACTCGATTGAAAAAAACGATAAAGAGATTGACCTTTCAGACATTACGCAGTTATTCTTCGAGCGATCCTGAGCTTGCCGAAGGAGAGTCGAGAAATTCTCGACAAGACGGGTACCAGATGGTAACCCGTCAAGCTCGAACAGTAAAATTTTGTATGAATGTATTAATCGTAGAAGACGATGTCTTCTTCCAAAAATTTTATTCAACCAAGCTTGAGGAAGTAGGCTTTAAAGTAGATGTTGCGTCAGATGGAGAACAGGGTATTGTTAAAGCTGAAACGTTCAAGCCAGATCTAATTATCTTGGATATTATTATGCCCAACAAAGATGGTTTTGATTTTTTGCAAGATGTTGCCAAAGACGAAAGTTTGAAAAAAATTCCAATTCTTGTATTCTCAACTTTGGGACAAGAACAAGACGTGCAGAAAGCTTTGAAACTTGGAGCTATCGGATATGTAAATAAAACTTTTTTTGATTTCGACAAATTAAAAAGCAGAATCGAAGAAGCGATAAAAACAAAAAAACCATGATTATAACTGAGGAACAATTAAAATCACTGATATTAAAAGATAAAATTATTGATGAGAAAAAGCTGCAGGCGCTAGCATCCCTGGCTTTAGACTCTAAGATTCCCCTTGCTGAAGCTCTAATACAAAACGATGTTATTACGGACGAAAACTTAGGAGTACTTACTGCTGATTTTCTGAAGCTTCCTTTTATAATACTTTCCAAAATATCAATTCCCGAGGACGTATTTCGACTCGTTCCAGAAAGAATAGCAAGAAAACAAAAGGTTGTACCTTTTGCAAGGGATTCAAATGGAATCAAACTTGCCATGGCAGATCCTCGGAATATTGAAATACAAGAATTTGTTGCCAAAAAAACCGGAGAAAAAATAAACGTATATCTTAGTACCGAAAAAGACATCAATAACATACTTTATATCTACAGAAAAGATTTGCAAAAAACATTTGATGAGTTGCTCAAAAAAGCTAACGTATCTGCGGCAGAAATTGTGGATTTGATTATCAATTATTCATACGAGGATAAGGCATCTGATGTTCATATTGAGCCCAAGGAAAATGAATTGCTTATCCGTTTTAGAATAGATGGTATTTTACATGACATTGCCCTACTGCCCAAAACTCTTCATGACCAAATTACAACCCGCATTAAAATCATGTCACGCCTTCGAACCGACGAACACCTAAGCCCGCAGGATGGAAAATTGCGCGTTAAACTTCCGGAAGAGGACCTCGATATCAGGGTGTCTATCATTCCTATTGCCGATGGCGAAAAAACAGTGCTCAGACTTCTTTCCTCCCACTCCGGACAGTTCTCGCTTTTGGATTTGGGCATGTACGAAGCGGATCTTAAGAAAGTCACAAACGGATTTAAGAAATCTTATGGAATGGTCTTATCAACAGGTCCGACCGGCAGTGGCAAAACAACGTCTATCTATGCCATTTTGAAGATCTTAAACACAAGGGACATAAACGTAACGACCATTGAGGATCCTATTGAGTATCGCATTGCCGGAGTCAATCAAATTCAAACCAACATAAAAACCAATCTTACATTTGCCAGTGGTCTTCGCTCGATTCTTCGCCAGGACCCAAACGTTATTTTTGTTGGAGAAATAAGAGACAAAGAAACAGCCGGAATTGCAGTAAATGCTGCTTTAACTGGACATTTGGTCTTATCCACCGTCCACACAAATGACGCAGCAACAACGCTACCAAGACTTACAGACATGGGCATCGAGCCATTTTTGGTTGCCTCAACAGTAAATGCGATTATAGCCCAAAGACTGATCAGAAAGATCTGCGAGATGTGTAAAACTTCTATAAATATCACGCAAAGTGAACTTACAAAGAACATCCCAATAGAAGCTATAAAAAAACATTTTGGAAGCGAAAAGGAAATACGAATATACAAGGGTTTAGGTTGTAAAATCTGTCATAATACGGGATATACTGGCAGGATTGGGATATTTGAGGTTTTGGATGTTAGCAAAGAAATTAAAAAACTCATACTTGCGCGAAGCGACTCCGATGTTATTACAAGAGAGGCAGTAGAAGAAGGCATGTCAACAATGCTTGACGATGGCCTGGAAAAAGTAAGAAAAAGTATTACTACGCTTGAGGAGGTGTTGCGAGTTACAAAAGTAGAGTCGTTGTGAGCAAATTCGAACTATGACCCATTCGATACATTCGGTAAATCCTTCGACCCTGAGGCTCAGGACCGAAGGGCTCAGTATCGCACTGAGCAAAGGACTTCGGCTGAGCTCAGTCGAAGCCTCGAATGTGCGATAAACTCAGGGTCATAGTGAGCGAAGTCGAACTATGACCCATTCGATAAACTCAGGGTCATAGTGAGCGAAGTCGAACTATGAAAATAGAAAATATTTCTATATCAACGAATGACAAAATTGCGCTTGTTAGCAATCTATCTACTATGCTTGAAGCAGGCATTCCGATACTGGAAGCTATTGATTCTCTTCTTGAGGATTCCAAGGGAAGCTTAAAAAAAGTTTTAGAAACAGTACGAGAAGACGTGTCTGTGGGCAAACGCATATCTTCTTCTTTTGCCAAATTCCCCAAGGTCTTTGATAAGGTAACAGTAAATATAATAAAAGCCTCCGAGGAATCCGGTACGCTTGATGTAGCTCTAAAAGATCTTCGGGACAATATCACAAAAGAGACTGAATTTAACGACAAAATAAGATCAGCGCTTGTATATCCAAGTGTTATACTTGTGGTTTTTTTAGGAGTACTAATTGTAATTCTTACTTTTGTTATTCCAAAGATCTCTATGGTTTTTACAAGACTCAAGCTTGAGTTACCACTACCAACTCGAATACTGATATTTATTTCAAATCTTATCCTAAACTATACATTAGCTACTGTTATTGGAATAGGTGTTGCTATTTTAGCAATAGTCTTTTTGTACAAAAGGAATAAGAAATTTTTTTTAAATATCTTTTTCTCTCTTCCTTTTATTTCAAATCTTGCAAAACAAATTGACCTAACCAGATTTTCTCACAGTCTTTATCTTCTACTCAACTCCGGCATACCAATTTCTGGGGCTTTGGAACTAACACAAGATGTAGTTACGAAAAAAGGGGTCGAAAAAACAATTATTCGCTCTAGAGAAGCAGTGCTGTCTGGCAAAAAACTGTCAGAAGGCCTTAGAGATCAAAAGAAAACAATACCAAGTATCATGATCAGGCTTATAGAGGCCGGAGAAAAAAGCGGGTCTTTGGAAAAATCAATGCAGGATATATCAAAATACTTTGAGTATCAGGTTGAGAAAGCTCTTGCTACAGTTACAGTGCTTCTTGAACCGATCGTATTGGTAGCAACAGGTCTTTTGATAGGCGGCATGATGCTATCAATTATTGCTCCGATTTATGGACTAATAGGTCAGGTGGGCACGAGGTAGAAATTACAAATGTCAAATTTGAAATTGGAAATTGGAAATTGGAAATTGGAAATTCCCGCCAACTGGCGGGCTGGGTTTACCCTCCCAGAGCTTCTTATTGTAATGGCTATACTATCAATACTCTTCGGGTTTATGACTCCCAACCTCCTCCATTTTAGACAAAGATCTGTATTGAATACAACTGTTGATACGCTAGTGACTGACCTTAAAAGTCAGCAAAACAAAGCCATGGTCGGCGATACCGAAGGTTCTGGAACTATTAGCGACTATGGCGTATATTTTGAAACAAACCGATACATCCTTTTCCGCGGCTCTTCCTATGACCCTTTAGCTCCTAGTAACTTTAGTATTAATCTAGATCCATCACTAACTTTTTCAAGTATCAACCTTCCTTCCTCAAGAGTAGTTTTTTCCAAAGGAAGCGGAGAGACAGGTCTTGTTAGCGGATCAGATACAATAACTCTCACAGACTCTACAAATAGCGACCAGAAAATAATTAAGATAAATATATATGGAGCGATAACGGTACAGTGATTAGGATTAAAATAGTCGTCATTCTGGTAAGCGTAGCGCATCCAGAATCTCCAACCGCGTTATAGAGATGCTGGACAAGCCAGCATGACGTGAGAACGCTTAAGAGGGTCGATCAATCTTATGAGAGGACAAACAATTGTAGAACTTCTTTTGGTTATTGGCCTATCAGCCATTATTTTACCGGCTCTTCTTACCGGTCTTGTTGCTTCGCGTTCTGGAAAAGCACAGCAGTCTCAACGCTTGGAAGCGGTAGCCCTCTTGAAAGAAACAGAAGAAGCAGTAAGAAACGTGCGGGAAAAAGATTGGAATACTTTTGCAGTAAATGGAACATATTATCCAACAATCTTGGGATCATCATGGGTGCTCACACCATGTCCTTGTCCTGCAATAAATGGCTTTACGCGCAGTGTTGTTATAAGCGATGTGGAAAGAAACGCAAGCGGAGTTATTGTTGCAAGCGGTGGAACGGTTGATCCATCATCCAAAAAACTAGTAATTACTGTCTCTTGGGGAACACCCCTAGCTACCTCTATCCAATCCACAATATATCTCATGCGGCTTGATAATATAACTTATGTAGAAACAACAGAGGCGCAGTTTAATAACGGAACAAAAACAGGAGTTGCTGTTACCAATACAAGCGGAGGAGAGATAACCTTGGGGGGCGGCGGACAGGGCGACTGGTGCCAACCCGCAACTCCAAGCGGAAGTTTGGTTCTGGACCTTCCAAAAAACGGAGCAGCCAATGCCTTAACCGCAATTGAGGGACGCGCGTTTGCTGGAACAGGAGAAAATGCATCGGGAGTATCTTTTGCCAATATTACAATCGGTAACAATCCACCAAATCCCTCAATTGCAGGAACATTTGACGGATACAAAACAAACGATGTTTTTGGCGAAACAAACTATGCATACATTGCAACAGATAGTAATTCAAAAGAAATTGTTATTATAGATCTTAACAATATAGTAGGCGGCAAATATCAAGAGGTAGGGTACTTTAACGCACCGGGAAATGGATCCGGCAATAGCGTTTTTGTTGCTGGAAATGTTGGGTATATGACCAGTGGAAATAAGTTTTATACATTTAATCTTTCCAGTAAATCTGGTTCTAGACCAGCGATTGATCCTGGCGGAGCAGTGCTTAGCGGGGTAGGTAAGAAAATTGTTGTTGTTGGCAGCTATGCTTACGTTGCCGTAGATGATGTTTCTGGCGAGATTACCCAGATGGAAATAGTAAAAGTAGAACAACCTTGGAATCTATTTCTTTCCGGAGGACATGCGCATCTTCCGGCTCTTGGAGGACAAGATCTGTTTGTCAATTCAGACGGCACGCGAACATATATAGTTACCAAAGGGTCTTCGGACCCAACTAAAAAAGAGTTTTTTGTACTTGATTCAACTTCCAAAACAACGCATGCGACAATACTTGGACAATACGACGCAAACGGAATGGATCCAAAAGGAGTAACAGTTGTAACAGGCAACAAAGCAATTGTTGTTGGGGATGGAGGAGAGGAATATCAAGTCATAGATATTACAAATGAATCTTCTCCAAACCGATGTGGAGGCTTAAATACTGGTAGCGACATAAACGGTATTTCTTCAGTTTTGGAATCAGACGGAGATGCATACTCGTACATTATTGCTGAAGACGCAAATGAGGAATTCCAAATTATTGCTGGCGGACCTGGGGGACAATATGCGTCTGAGGGCACTTTTGAGTCGCAAACTATCCCCATTCCTATGCCTGTTAATAACACATCTTTTAACCGATTCGAGGTAAATGTAAATAGACCCTCCCAAACTAATATTAAATTTCAAGTAGCTGTTTCGCCGGCAGTTGGTGGCAGCTGCAGTGGGGTAACCTTTAATTTTGTTGGCACAGACGGAACCAATAGTACCTTTTTTGAAACATCAGTTACTTCTGGAACGCAAACCTTTGGTTATGCTATTCCAACTCCAATAAACCCCGGACAATGTTTTAGGTACAAGATATTCTTGTCAACAACTGACTCAACGCAAACGCCTATTTTTTACGATATAACTGTTAACTATGCGCCATAAAAAAAAGTCAAAAGTCAAAAGTCAAAGGTACAAAGTACAAAGAGGATTCACTCTGGTTGAGCTCCTCATCTATATTGGCATGCTTTCGATACTATTTACTGTCCTCACCCAAATCTTTGGCTCCATTCTTGATGCTCAGCTTGAATCGGAAGCAACGTCTTCTGTACAGCAGGACGGCCGTTTCATACTCTCAAGACTTACATATGATACCCGAAGGGCGCAAGCAATAGTGATACCGGCAGCTTTGGGAAGTCAATCAACCAGTTTACAACTAACCATAAGCGGGGTAAACTATACATACGGCTTAAGTGGTGGGAATCTGGAACTTACAAACAATCTTGGAATAAATGCAATCAATAGCGGAGAAACGACTGTTTCAGGTCTCAATTTTACAAGGATTGGCAACAGTGTAGTCAACGCTAAAAATACCATACAAATTGAGTATACTGTAACAAGCAAAGTAGTAAGGCCAAAAGGCCAAGAAACAAAGGATTTTAAGACGACTATAGGAATAAGATGAAAAAATCCGAATACCAAAATCCGAAATACGAAACAATGTTCAAAATTCAAATTTTCAAATTTGCAAAACAGTTTTTGTCATTTGTATTTTGGTCATTTGAATTTGTTTCGAATTTCGATATTCGAATTTCGAATTTTTATTTAAAGTTTCTGAATCAGGTTCATGATGACAGAAAGTCTGTTAGTCCTGTCCAACTGCAAAGAGGTCAAGCCCTGATAACTCTTCTTTTCTTTATGATTATTGCAATAACTATTACCTCAGCAGCTGTTGTAATTCTTCTTACAAATTCTGTCTCCGCGCAAAAACTTGAGCAAGGAACAGTCTCATACTATACTGCTGAAAGCGGTGCCGAGAATGCTCTTTTGCGGTTGCTGCGCGATCCAAATTATACTGGAGAAACTTTAACCATAGATGGAACAACTGTAGTGGCAACAGTTACAAAAAGCGGAAGCGTTTATACAATTACTTCATCTGCCACTTTTGGAAATTTCAAGCGTACCATCCAGGTGGTAGCAACATATGTAGGCAACATCCTTACTGCAACATCGTGGAAGGAGGAATTTTGATGACTGGAATAATTTATTTAAATAAAAACGGGCTTGCTTTATATGATGACAAGGCAAAAAGAATCTTTCAACTGTCCTTTAAACCAGAAATTGTTAGAGATTTAGAGATTATCAGTCCCGACCAGTTGAGTCTACAAATAAAATCATTAATAGACTCCAATAAAATAGTTCCTTCTCCACTAATTATGATCGTTTCTCATAACATGTTTTTCGAGAAAGACTTTCTACCCCTTACAAAAGAACAGCAAGCAACAGAAACTCAAAAATTCTTAGATAATATACCATTTGAAGTTATCGTCTCAAAAGCCATAGGAAATGAAAACACATATAAAATCATAGCCGCAAATGGTTATTTTATCGAAAGTATAAGAAAAGCATTTGAAACATTAGGGTTTAATATAAATATTGGGCTACCCTCTATCGCATTTGGAAATATTGGCGAAGAACTAAATCAGGTAACAATAAAAATAATATTTAGTAAATATCCTGCATTAAAACAGTACAATCTGTTAAAAGAAGAGTCCAAAATAAACTCGCCTCTTTCTCAAAAAGAACCGGAGGCAGAATTGCAGGATGAAAAAAATAATGAAAAAAAGAAAAAGAAAAATTTAATCGCAATAGGAATTTTTGTCTTTTTTATAGTAGTATTGTCTATTATAGTTTTTGTTGTTTTGTCGATAATAAATACTTCTAGTTAAGCTAAAATCACCTTATAGTAATATTCCTCTTGACAAAAGTTTTTCTATATGATTACACTAATGTTGTGATAAGAAATCTGTTTTCCAAACAGAAAGGTTTTACTCTTATAGAGTTACTTGTAGTTATAGGTATCTTAGCGATTCTCTTGGCCATTACTCTAATTGCTATAAATCCTGCGCGACAATTCTCTCAGGCAAATGATACACAAAGAAGAAGCGACGTAAACTCCATACTCAATGCGGTGCATCAATTTATGGCAGATAATAACGGTACGCCCCCAACTGGTATTGACACCACAATAAGAACTATTGGCAATACTGGGGCAGGCAATACCGTTAACATATGTGCTTCTGTTTCTCCAATATACATTGCGGATCTTCCACTTGATCCCTTGACTGGTACCGAATCTCCTACAAATACAGTATGCACTGCCTCTACCTATAACACTAGGTATACAATCGTTAGGAGCGCAACGAATAATAGGATAACAGTGGAGGCTCCCGACACAGAGATTGAAGTGCCAGACATCCAAGTAACCCGCTAGACCATCCCCAATTGGCTAGAGTCTAAATATTTTTTTTTGTTTTTTTGCTTCTTCTTCAATATCTCCATGAAAACGCGAACGATACTCTTTTTTAATAGCATCCGTTAGCTGTTTATCGCACCGCTTCTGAATAATATACCAAATCGCATAGTATCCCTTGCTTATTGGATAATACGTAAGCGCATTTTGTATATTTTTTATCGAACTCGTACAGTCTTTGAATGCTTTATATTGACTTACTGCCAAATTTGCATAAGCTGCATAGTTTTGGTGATCTACTAGGACTGCTTCCTGATAGTACTTGGATGCGCGTTTTGGATCTTGATAGTGAAAATGAACAAAATTTCCAATATGGATAAGGGCGTTTGAGTAAAATGTAGGGATTTCAGGAGTGATCAAGTTCTGTTCGGAAAGAACAAGAGTACGCTTTCTTGGGATATGAAGGGAACGCAGTGTCTTTTCTATATCTTTTATGTATACCTCTTTTGCCGGAATATCTTTTTTATAAATTAACTCAAATATTAGACCTCTTGGGATAAGAATTAAATCGTCTGAGCCAAAGGACGTCTCGTAAGTAAAAAACACCGGCACTCCTTCTTTAAACTCGAGCGCAATCCCCTTAGAGGGTGTGCTATTCCCCTTTACTTTATATTTCTGATATGAATGGCCACCCGCACCAGGTATGTTAACAATTTCAACATCCCCTCGTATGCCTAGCACATAATGTGCATACCATATGTTAAACGTGATCGTATCGGTATGAGGGAAAATGACACTGTTTTGAGGAAGAGGTGTAAGAATATCAAGTGCAAAATTGTTTCCAATCTGCGTCTTTGATAGATCGGTTTTTGCAAAATTGTCTTTTAACAAAATAAGGGGAATAGCAAAAAGTATAGCGATACATAAGCCTGAATATGCAACGCTTTTAGAAAATAGCCTAGTAAACATTGCATCAAAAAACCTTCTCGTCATAGAAAGACCATAGGGTAAAAATAGCAAAAAGACCACCGAGGAAAGCACATAGAACCGCTCTATGACGCCAAACTCGCTTGTATTTGCCACAAATCTTGTTCCATAAAAGACAAAAAATGGACCAGAAAACAAAAAAGCCAGCAAAAATGAAAACAGAATTCTTTTATCGATGGTAAATAGTCTTACGATTCCCATAACGCAAAACAGGATAACAGGAAGAGTGAGCGTAAAGATAAGTTTTAGGAAATAATCCTTTACAAATATCAATTCTGTCAAAACATCAGCATAACTTACATTAAAAGGGTTAGGCGCAAATTCTCCATAGTCTTTGCGTAAAATCAAACGGATAAAATTGTTAAGCGTTGACGCATCACCCCAATTAATTACCGGATTCCTTGAGGCAGCAATAGGTATATATAAGTATGGCAATAATCCTAATATTCCTATTATCAGCAAAAGTGTCACTCTTTTTTTACTCAAAAATATAAATTTAAAATGTTTGATAACAAGAATAAGAAGAGAAGGAAAAATAAAAAGTATTGTCTGATGATGAGTTAGCGAGATAGAAGCAAAAAATACGAAAAGATAAAGGTATATGACTTGCTTTTCTTGATAAAAAACAACTGCAAGATAAAAAAGAATAAGGGCAAAAAAATTGTTTAACGCAAATACTTCAGGAATCTCCGCATGTAACCAAAACATATAGGAAAAC
>Ga0213870_1000776_pt1 | contig 14847 bp, 12 predicted proteins | sample WICALVC2017_Meta_FD_160119 | JGI IMG/M metagenome (GOLD analysis project Ga0213870, IMG submission 160119) | Freshwater microbial communities from subterranean cave lake in Wind Cave National Park, South Dakota, United States - WICALVC2017 | ecosystem: Environmental > Aquatic > Deep subsurface >... | reverse complement strand
GGGCCCAGTTGGTCAAGCGCAAATCCCGTGCCATTTGAAGTTGTTTTTTCAAACATTTTATCTATGTAACTCCAAAATTTATCATTGCCGCCAAGTTCTCCAACGCATTCTGTTGCTTCCGCTTCTTTTTGGGCATTTGCATGAAATGATAATGGGAAATGACGATACACCCATCTTATTTTATCGCCATAGGTTTTCATTAGCTCTTGCATTGTCGGATGGAATCTTTTGCAAAACGGGCACTCTAAGTCTGAATATTCAACCAAGCTAAGCCTAGCATTTGCATTTCCCCGAATATGATCTTTATCAGTAACCGGTTTTATTTTTCCGGATGGGGCAAGAGCAGGCGGCTGTTGTTGCGGCGCTGCAGTTTGAGGTGCAGTTTGTCCTGTAACTTTTGTAGAAGAACCATTTTTTTCCAAGTACTGAACTTTTGTCCAAAGTGACCCAATAAGAAATGCTGCAACAACAAGAGCACCAACCATAATGTTGGTCATATTAAATTTTGATTCTGTTTTCATATCTACTACATAGTGTAGTAAGTGGTTTTTAGAAAGTCAAGAGCTATTTTTTCTCATGTTATTTCATTGGTGTATATGTTTTCGCTTCACTGAAGTTTTTTACCTGATAGCAAGACTCTCCTACCCGATTAAACGCAGAAACAGGTGTATTAAAAGCAAGAAACAAAAGAAAAATTGATATAACTGAAAGAAATAAATTAATTTTTGAAGCTTTAAACTTAAACTTCTTTTCTCCTCGAAGATAAATAATTCTTCTCTCTAAGGTTTCGCTCGCAAGTCCCGCAGCAAAGTTAAGATTAGGCGAAGGGTAATTTAAGAACTTAGATAGAACAGAAATTAGAGAGCTCTTATTACCATTACGAATTGATAATTGGTCTGCTGAAATCTCCTTGGAAAGAAGAAAATGCCGGTGAAAATCTTTAAAGACAGGAAGAAAAAATAACATAGAAGAAAATGTAGAACTTAAAATGATTTTTAAAGGATCGAAATTCTTAAGATGATAACTTTCATGAAGTAAAACAGCCTTAAGCTCATTAGTACTTAAATTGGCTATAAGATTTGTGCTTAAACAAATCCGAGGAGAAAATACACCATAGCAAAAAGAGAGGGGTTTGGAAAAGCTAATCACATCAATTTTATTTTCAAGCCCTAAAATTTTTGCAAGTAATCTTAATTTGTAAGGCATTTTTGTTAAGTTTTTTAATGTACTTTTTATAAAAAGTTGGGTTTTAAAAATTTGAAAGGTTAGAATAAAAGCCCCTAAGGTTAAAACAAAATAAAATGGAAAAAATCCTAAATTTAAGAGCGTTTTTTGACAGAGATAAACTATTTCTTGCATTAATTCAGTTTAAGAATTTTAATCAATTTTTGTTTTTTATCAGAGGGAATATTTTCTAACTCCTGCGCAAAGTGCGCAATTGCAGTATCGCCAAAGCTTGAAACAAGATTTTTTATAATTTGCCGTGAGACTCTTGTTAAAAATGTATCTTTTGAAAAGACAGGTTTATAAAGATATGCTTTTCCTGCAGATGTACGTTTAAGAAGACTTTTCTCATTAAGCCGTGTCATAATCGTCATTACTGTAGTGTAGGCAATCGTTCGTTTTTTGCTTAAAACCTTAACAACATCTGAAACTGAAACTGGCTTTCCTTTCTCCCAAACAGTTTCCATTACTTTTGTTTCTAGTTCTCCCAATACTTTCCCGTAATCCTTGTTCATTCTATTACTACATATTGTAGTATTAAGTTCTTACTATGTCAATTAGATTTTATATTTCTTAAGAAGTAATGAGTTTGATACTACTGAAACAGAACTGGTTGCCATCGCAAGTGATGCAAAAATTGGATTCAGTAAGAGATGGAAGAACGGATATAATATCCAAAGATTCATAAAATTAATTGTATCAAATTTTATTATTTTTCATGTTCGCTTATTATTTCTTGAGTTGAAGAATCCCGCTGGTATGCGCCTTCAGGTTCGTTATAAATTATGAGCATTATAGAAGCGACAAATATAAATAAAATCCATCCATAAGTAAGTAATTTATATTTTGCTGACCAGATTACTTCAGCAGCTTTTAGTATCCCAGTTATGACAAGAACAGTTCCTAAAGTTGTGTGGAATGGCACAGCATAGGCTTGCGCATCAGCGGTTCCGTGTTGAGGATGAGTGAGAAACATATAGCCAATAATTAACATCACGCCTGGCCAAACAAAATGCCAAAATTTTCCTTTTATTTTCTTTAAACTTAGCAATAATTCTACAATTCCGGCAACAAATAGTAAATTAAACATAATAATATGCTGTCTTTGCTGGGGATCAAGTTGTATTACTGTAAAGACTAAATCTAACTTCTCAAGTCCATGATGCAAAATACTGTAAGGTATAAATATTACTCCAGCAATTACCACAAGGAGTGGCCAAAGGTACTGCTTTGATTTAAACAGGCCTAATGCTTGTAGAAAAGCAATAATACTAACTCCTAAGAAAATATAGCCTGCAATCCAGTGTCCAAGACTCGAAAAATAGCGAAATTCTTCAGGGGTATGAAGTTGAAAAATCAGATCACTCATAATTTTATCTCCACATACAAATTGTTTTTATAAGAAGTATTCCAACACCATGGTTGTAATCTGCCAAAATTCCAGTCTCTAAGTATCTCGTTATATGTTCTTGTTGTATTTCCTATTGGTAAAGATTCAGACCAATACTTGGCTGGATACGCCGAGTCATAAACATAAAATAGTTTATTACTGTCATCATATCCCCAAAGTGTTATCCAGTGTGGAGCAAGCTTGCCTGCTATTGGATTATATCCTTGACCTAAATACCCATTTCCTATCCTTATCATTAGAGGAGTGTCTTTTGAAAGTAGGTTTTTTAGCAATTCAATTTTCTCTTTATCAGATAAATCTTCAGCTGATTGTGTTTTACTTACTATTCCATATGAAGTTAGTATTTTATCGTAGTAATCTTCTCCTGTTGCAAGACTGAATAAATTTTTTCCTATCCAATTAGTATGGTACTCTTTGGGATGAGGTTTTTTATCTTTTCCATAAGAGCTTAATATTGCTTTTACTGAATATATCCCGCAATGACTTATTCCTTGTTTTAAATACTGCTTTGGTTTTTTAGAAACGATAAATCTAATAGGTAGTTTCATATCCTAACCCTTTTTAAAAGTAGTGAGTTAGCAACAACTGATATTGAGGATGTTGCCATTGCAATTGAGGCAAAAATTGGATTTAAAAGAATATGAAAAAACGGATAAAGAATTCCCATAGCAACAGGAATAAGAATTATATTGTACCCAAACGCCCAGAAAAGATTTAATTTAATTGTTCTCATAGTTTTTTTAGATAACTTTATTGCTTGAGCGACAGACCGTAAATCTTTATTAATAAGAGTAATATCTGCAGCTTCTATTGCTACATCTGTTCCTGTACCCATGGCAATTCCTATATCTGCAGCTGCTAACGCAGGTGCATCGTTTATTCCATCCCCAACCATAGCAACTTTTCCCCCGGCATTGTCATTCTGATCCTGAGCTTGCCGAATGGATTTCAGAATCTTTTCTTTCTCTTGAGGCAATACCTCAGCATAGACCTTCTTAATACCGACCTGTTTTGCGATTGCCTGCGCTGTTCGCGCGTTATCCCCGGTAATCATGATTGTTCCTATTGCTAAATTGTTCAGTTGTTCAATTGCTTCTTTTGCATAATCTTTCACAGTATCGGCAACGGCAATAAGTCCTACGAGTTTTTTGTCAACTGCAAGAACCATAACAGTCTTTCCCTCATTTTCCAATAGTTCAATAGTCTGAACTATTGAATTGTAATTGATGTTTTCTTTTTCTATCAATTTTCGATTTCCTAATAAAATTTTTGATTTTTGCTCGCCTCGCTGCGAAGCGGGATTTTTGATTTTTAATATTCCGCTAACACCATGCCCTGCAGTTGCCTTGAATGCTTCGGCCTTGCTCAGCACAAGCCCTTTCTTCTCAGCTTCTTTCACTATTGCTTCTGCCAGTGAGTGTTCGGACCCTTTTTCTATTGACGCAGCAATTTTTAACACGTCGTCTTTACTTTTGAATTTTGAATTTTGAATTGGAATAATGTCGGTTACTTCCGGTTTTCCTTTGGTAAGAGTTCCTGTTTTGTCAAAAATAATAGTATTGATTTTATGAGCAATTTCCAAACTTTCAGCATCTTTAATAAGGATTCCATGCTCAGCCCCAATACCCGTGCCAACCATAATTGCTGTAGGTGTTGCGAGTCCCATGGCGCAAGGACAAGCAATAATCAAAACTGCAACAGTATTTAACAAGGCAAAAAGGAGCGCTGGTTGTGGACCAAAGATATACCAAATTCCAAAAGTCAAAAACGCAAGTATAATGACAATTGGTACAAAATAAGAGGATATAATATCTACCATTCTCTGGATGGGAGCTTTGCTTCCTTGCGCTTCTTGCACAAGTTTTATAATCTGAGCAAGCATTGTCTCTTGTCCGACTTTTGTTGCTTTAAAGATAAAAGTACCGGATTTATTCATTGTTGCTCCAACAACAGTATCTCCTTTTGTTTTATCAACCGGAATACTTTCTCCGGTCACCATTGATTCATCAATTGAAGATTCACCATCAGTAATAACACCATCAACGGGTATTTTTTCTCCGGGTCTGACACGAATAATGTTTCCTATTTCAACCTGATCTATTGGAATATCAATCTCGGACAATTTATCCTGAGCCTGCCGAAGGACTCGCGCTGTTTTTGCTTGCAAACCAATCAGCTTTTTAATAGCCTCAGAAGTTCCTGCTTTTACTTTTGCTTCAAAATAGCGACCAAGAAGAATTAAACCGATAATAATAGTTGCGACATCAAAATAGGGAAAAGGTTCTACGCCAATTGCTTTGGGTATTTGAGGAAAAACTGTTACAAAAGCAGAATAGCCATAAGCAACAGTAGTTCCTGTTGCAACGAGAGTATCCATGTTAGCTGTTCTATGTTTGAGGGCCGGAATGGTTGCTTGGTAAAATCCTAACCCTGCCCAAAATTGTACTGGTGTTGCAAGAAGGAGTTGAACAAAGAAATTTCGTAAAATAGCTGGCGCAGTTTCCATAAGACTTGGAAAACTGCCCCAAAGAATAAGTCCCCCCAGAGCAAGGCTTACAATTACTTTATTTCGCAAGTTGTTGAGTTCTTTCTGTTTTTCTCTTTTCTCCTCACTCATACCTTCTAGATTGGGGCTTGTTCAGGTGCTCGATCATGATTTGTTTCAAAAAATGTTTTAATTTGTTTCTCATCAATTTTTTTCAGCCTCAATACTCTTCCCCAAGATGATACCGCAACTGGTACATCTAAACTTTTTCGCGGTGTAATAATTGATTTTCCAGGTGTTTGACTGAAAATTTTTTTCAATTTTTCAATATCTTGTTTTGGTAAATTCTCTCTATACCAAAGTATTACTGCTCCATGTTCTAGGCTATGAACAAGGTTTCCATCAGCCGGCGCCTTATCATAAATACCCGCATGCGCTGTTTTAGCATAATGAGGACCTGCTGCCGGTGGACTTGAGTTATATTCAATAGATGTTCCTTCTGGCACATGGCTGCTGCTCTCAACTTTAACCTCTTGACCCATAAGCGGCTTATTTAATCGTTCATCTTGCTTTGAGAGAAAGAATACCCCTGCCCCAATAATAAGAACTGTTGCTAAACCAATGCCAATAAATACTTTGCGCTCTGTTGTCATATTAACTTACAATAATTTTTCCGTGAAACATATTCATTCCACAAGCAAATTTATACTCACCATTCTTTTGGGGCGTTACTTCAACAGTTACTTTTTGGTTTAATGGCAAAAACTTTTTGATCTTAAAATCTCCTAAAACTACGTCTTCAAGACAACTAGAAGGGTCTTTTCTAGTGAAAGATATTTTTGTCGTTTTCCCTTTTGGGATTTGAATTGTATTTGGTGTGTATCCACCCTCAACTATAATATTAACCGAATCAGTCACAGAAACCACCTCTTCTTTCTTCATCAAGAAAAACCAATAAGTAAATGCCATTCCGGCAAGACTAAAAATAGAAATTAAGATTTTGTCAAATGTCATGATTATTGCCTTTTAAAAACCTCCATTACTTCTGCAATGGCTTCGTGTTTTTTTCCTTTATTAATAGAATCAGCAACGCAGATTTTGAGATGATTTTCCAAAAGTACATTTTCCGTTTCTTTAAGGCCGCTTCCAATTGCTTTCATCTGGTGGAGTACGTCAATACAATAACAATCTTCCTCTATCATTTGAATTACTTTTTCAAGATGACCTTTTGCTATTTTGAGACGGTGAATTATTCTTTCTTGTGTGTCTTTTGGTCTATAAGCCATATCTCCCCTCCAGGGATATACTAAATAATTATAAAAACATTGTCAAGGGGGAATCTTTAATCTGGGGAGATTTTTTTGACGTTTATACTTTTTAGTTTTTCTAAAAGTTTAGGATAGTTTTTAAGCTCTGGAAATATCTTTTCAGCTGCTGCTCTTGCTTTTCTTATCAAATCAAAGTCCGAAAAACTTGCGATCTTTAGCATTTTTTGACCACTCTGCATCGTCCCATAAATTTCTCCGGGACCTCTCAGTTGCAAATCAAGCTCTGCTAGTTCTGCGCCAAAACTATGCCTCTCCATTGCTTTTAGACGTTCCAAAGTTTGAGGGTTTTTGGATTCTGTAAACAATAGGCAGTAAGATTGTTTGTCTCCCCTGCCCACGCGGCCCCTTAATTGATGCAGCTGAGCCAGACCGAAACGTTCGGACGCTTCAATTACGATAATTGTCGCATTTGGAATATCAATTCCGACTTCAACAACAGGAGTCGCAACCAATATGTCCATTTTTCCATCTCTAAATCTTCCCAAAACTTCTTCTTTTTGTTTTGCTTTCATTTTTCCGTGCAAAAGTCCAAGTTTCAAACCTGCCTCGCCGGCAGGCGGGTTTTTAAACACTTCATTTTTCAAATATTCAAATTCTTTGCTTGCCGCTTTTACAGATTGCATGGTTTCTGATTCTTCAATAAAAGGACAAACTATAAATATCTGGCTTTTTGTTTCTTTAATTTGTTTCTCAATCCAAGCGTATGCATTAAGTCGTTTAACTGGGGGCACAAGCCAAGTTTTAATTTGTTTTCTTCCATACGGCATTTCATCCAAGAGAGATAAGTCTAAATCTCCATACAAAGTTAAAGCAATTGTTCTGGGAATTGGCGTTGCGGTCATGGTAAGTAAATGAGGGTTTTTCCCCTTGCTTCGGATTAAGGCTCTTTGTTCTACTCCAAATCTTTGCTGCTCATCAATTACAACAAATCCCAAATTTTCGAATTTAACTTTTTCATACAATAAGGCATGCGTACCAACCAAGACGTCAATTTTCAATTTTCCATTTTCAATTTTCAATTTCTTAGATCCTGTTGCCAAGTCAACTCTTACTTTAAATGGAGATAAGAGTTTGGAAATAGTATTGTAGTGCTGCTGAGCCAGTATTTCTGTTGGAGCCATTAGAACCGACTGAAAACCATTTAAAAAACTCAAAAACATTGCAATAGCTGATACAACTGTTTTGCCACTTCCAACATCTCCTTCCAAAAGCCTGTTCATGGGTTTTTCCAAAGATAGGTCTTTAAAGATTTCTTCAACTACCCTTTTTTGGGCGTTAGTTAGGATGAAAGGTAGTTTATTGTGGAACTCTTCCATTTTTCCTTTGAATTCCTCTATTGAATATGGGTTACTGATCAGATTTCTGTTCCAATTTGCTTTTCTTTCCATAGCTGAAAGCTGAAGCAGAAACAGTTCATCAAAAGATAGTCTTTGCTTTGATTTTTCAGCCTTTTCTAGACTTTGCGGGAAATGAATTTGTTCAATAGCGGTTTTTGCTGATATTAATGAATTCCCATCGATAATTGAATCAGGAAGATATTCAATAAATGACTGAAGGTTTTCTTTAATCAATTTATATACTTGCCTTCTAATCCATTTGGATGTTATTCCTCGAGTTTCAGGATATACGGGTACTAATCTTCCGGTGTGAATTGTCGGAGAGTCATTTAATATCTCGTATTCCGGAGATTGCATAACTAGCTTTCTTGAAAACCAATCTATGCTTCCTGATAGAGAAATTTTGTCGTTTTTTTGAATAACTTTTGTTAAATAAGGTTGATTAAACCAGACAACCTCGATTGTTCCAGTGTCATCTGCAATTTCGGCTTTCTGCAGTCTTTTAAAATTTTTTGTAAATTCATTATTTATCTCAGAAACTACTCCTTGGATTGTAACTATTTCCCCAGGTTGTACTCTATTGATTTTCGAGATTAGGGAAAAGTCGTCGTAGCGAGAAGGGATATGATATAGGAAATCTTCAAAGGTTTTTATGCCAAGCTTTTCCAGCCGTCGGGCGTACATTTTAAATATCCTTCCGGCCTTCTCAACAGGTGTTTGAAGAGTCATAAACTATAATCTAAAGCGATAAGAATGGAAGCACAGAGGTCGCGATAAGAGCAAGCGCTGCTATTGTCACTACAATTCTTGATATCCATTTGTGCTTTCTAAGTAAATCCATATAAATATTCTATCATGCCAAGTCTATTAGTGCCAGAAGCAGCGACGATTTGTGAACACCATGGAAATCCCAGCTTTATTTGCCGCATCAATGGATAATTTATCGTTAATAGACCCTCCTTGCTGAACTATTGCAGAGATTCCATATTTGCCAGCTAATTTTACGCTGTCATCAAATGGGAAAAAGCTATCGCTTGCCAAAATTCCGCCTTTTGCAAATTTTCCTGCTTGGACGAGCGCAATTTTTGTTGATCTGATTCGGGAGGTTTGACCTGATCCTATGCCTCTTGTTATAGGTAGATTTCTGTCAACAATAATAATTGCGTTTGACCTGACTCTTGAGATAAATTTCCATGCTATTTTCATTTGTTGAGTTTGTTTTTTGGAAGGTTTTTTCCTCGTTACTACTTCCCAATCTTTAAACCCCTTTTCTATTTCGTTATCTCCTGTTTGCATAATAAATCCTCCATCAATAAATTTTATGCTTTCATTATGAGTTCTTTTCTTTGGAATTTTTCCAAAAGTATAAATTCCCATACTTTTTCGAAGTTTGCTAAGACATAAAAGTGCATTTTTTCCTATTTTAGGTACTGCGACAATGTCAATGTTTGCGTGTTTTGCATCTTTAAAGTCTCCTATAACCTTTGCTGCTTTTAAATTCATCGTTTTATTTAGAACGATAATTCCTCCAAATGCCGATTCTGGATCGGAATCAATCGCTCTTTTTAGGGCTAAACTCGCATCTTTTCCCAAGGCTAATCCGCACGGACTATTGTGTTTGATAACAGATGCAGCTGGCTCCTTGAATAACCTGACAGCTTCTAACCCCGCGTTTATATCAGTAAGATTAACATAGGAAAGTTCTCTTCCCCATTCTTTTTTAAGATTTTTAAGAGGAGAATTTGTGTTAGGGAGCATGTAGAAAGCAGCTTTTTGGTGGGGGTTTTCTCCGTATCGAAGCATCATTGTTTTTCTTCCTGGTAAGGTTAGTTCATGCGGAAATAAATCTTTTTCCAAAAATCTTGCAATTTGCGAATCATAAAAAGACAAATGGGCAAATGCTTTTGCAGCCAACTCCTTTCTTTTTGCTTCCGAAACTCCAGCACTATCTAGTGATGAAGAAACGCCATCGTAGTCATGAGGATCAGTAACTACAATAACATGTTGATAATTTTTTGCTGCCGCACGTATCATGGTTGGTCCGCCAACATCTATGTTTTCAATCGCATCATCAAATTTTACTTTTGGCTCATTTATTTTTTTTTCAAAAGGATAAAGATTGCAAACGACTATATCGATTGGGTTTATTTTTAGAGCTTTTGCCTCTTTTACGTGGGTTGGATTTGAACGATTGAAGAGAATACCCGATTCGATCTCAAAACTTATTGTTTTCATTCTTCCGTCAAAACTTTCAGGATTTTTTGTTATTTCCTGAATCGGAATAACTTCAATATTATTTTCCCTAAGTACTCTTGCGGTCCCGCCAGTTGAAATTATTTTATATCCAAGAGAAATGATTGATCTAGCAAAATCAACAATCCCGGACTTATCAAAAACACTCAAAAGCGCATACTTTGGGGGTTTATTAGACATAAACTTTTGGAGCAGTTCTTATTTTACAATTTTATCTTTACGAATTTTCTCTTTCCAACTTTTATGACCTGATCGTTTTTTATTTTGGTTGTCATATTATAATTATTAACAATATGATTATCAATATATACTCCACCTTGTCCTATTAATCTTTTCGCATCAGACCTGCTTGCGGCAAGTTTGGTTTTTACCAAAAGATTGATTATTTCCACAGGTTGACCACCAGTATACTGGTATAACGGTATATCTTCAGGCAATTCCTCGTCTTGAACAACTTTTTCAAAATATTTTTGAGCAGCTAAAGATTGTTTTTCATCATTTAATTGTTTAACGATTTCAAACGCAAGTTTTTTCTTAAAACTTACTGGATTTTCTCCTTTATTGAAAGTCTCGCGTATGTTTTTAATTTCATTTAATGAAATATCAGTAAGATATTCAAATCCCTTAACAATCAAATCGTCCGGAAGAGTCATAATTTTCCCAAAAAGGTCTTCCGGATTGTCTGTTAAAGCAATCACATTTCCTTCAGTTTTGCCAATCTTCATCCCTTTGGAGTCTGTAAGGAGCGGTGTTGTCATAACAAATTTATCCTTGTTTTTCATTTTTTTAATAAGTGTTCTTCCAGCAAGCATATTAAATGTTTGATCAGATCCTCCAATTTCTAAGTCTACCTCCATAGCAACTGAATCATAAGCTTGAAGTAGAGGGTATAGGAATTCTCTCAAATTAACATCTTCATTTTGCTTAACTCTTTCTCGAAATAAATCTCTTTCTGAAAGTTGTTGAAGAGAAAAATTTCCAGCAATATTTAAAATATCAACTAAATTTAATTTATTTAACCAGTCGCCGTTAAATAAAACTTCAACAGGATTTTCTCCCTCAAATCTGACTATTTTGCCGGCTTGTTTTATGTAATCAACTGCATTTTTACGAAGCTCTTCTTGAGTTAAAAATTTTTCCCGTGCATGTTTTTTTCCGGATGGATCCCCTGCTTGTCCTGTGCCATCCCCTATCAAAAATATTACATGATGTCCAAGATCTTGCCATTGTCGAAGTTTTCGAAGTCCGACCATGTGGCCAATATGCAGTTGAATTCCGGTTGGGTCAAAGCCTTGATAGAGTTTTAATTTTTTTCCGCTTCTCAAGACTTTTTCAAGCTCTTCTTTTGAGGGATAAATTTTCTCAACTCCCCTTGTTAGCAACTCTTCAATTTTATCCATAGCAAAAGTATAGCACACTGTGACAAAAAAGTAGTATAATATTTGTTATGGCTCTCTTTGGAAGACAAAGTCGAAGGCTTAGATATTCCTCAAATTTATTTCTCTATAGTAAAATTGCAAAACTTCTTTTTTTTGGGCTTATTGGTTTTTTTGTTTTGACTTTAATATTGTTTGTTTGGTTTGGCCGTGATTTGCCAACACCGGGAAAACTTTCAGCGAGCAATCTTCCTCAGTCCACAAAAATTTTTGATAGAAACGGAATTCTGCTTTACGATATTTACAGGGATGAAAATCGTACATATATAACTTTGGACCAAATTCCAAAAACGCTGCAAGAAGCAACAATTGCAATAGAGGATAAAGATTTTTATCAGAATCAGGGGTTTTCAATTTCCGGTTATCTCAGAGCATTTAGAAACGCAATTTTACGAGGAAGAATAGCAGGGGGAGGATCCACTGTAACTCAACAATTAGTGAAAAATACACTCCTTACTTCCGAACAAACTATCGCGCGTAAAATCAAAGAATTTATTTTGGCAATTCAGGTTGATAGAAAATACACAAAGGATCAGATTTTGGAGTTGTATTTTAATGTAACGCCTTATGGGGGAACAACAGTTGGGGTGGAAGCAGCAGCAGAGCGATATTTTGGTAAAAAAGCAAAAGATTTAGATTTAACAGAATCTGTAATTTTGGCAGGGTTTCCCCAAAGACCTTCTTATTTTTCTCCTTACGGAGAGAATCCGAAAGCGTATATTGAAAGAAGCAGGGAAATTTTAAGACGCATGCAGGAAGATAATTATATAACTAAAAAGCAGGAATTGGATACTATCAAAAAATTGCCGAATGTTGAATTTCTCAAAGAAACGCACGCCATAAAAGCTCCTCATTTTTCTTTTTACGTAAAAGATCTTTTGATAAAACAATTTGGAGAAAATGTAGTTGAACAAGGAGGATTACAAGTAACAACGACCCTGGACTATAAATTGGAGGAGAAAGCAGAGGAAATTGTAAAAGAAGAAGTTGAAAATGCAGAGAGTCTTTTGGTTGGAAATGGGGCAAGCGTTGTTTTGGATCCCAAGAATGGAGAAATTCTTGCGCTCGTTGGAAGCCGCGATTTTTTCGAGGAGTCAGATGATACAAAAGACAATCCATCAAAAGGAGGACAATTTAATGTGATAACTCAAGCACTTCGCCAGCCCGGTTCTTCAATTAAACCAGTTACCTATGCTACAGCTTTGGAAAAAGGATATACCGGCTCAACTTTAATAATGGATACACCCACTACTTTTCCAGGCGGAGAAGGGGAAAAGGATTATGTCCCCAAAAATTATGATGGAAAATTTCACGGTCCCCTTCAGTTGAGATTTGCCTTAGGGAGTTCAATCAATATCCCTGCGGTAAAATTATTGGCTCTTGTTGGAATAAAAAACATGCTGTCTACAGCCTACAACATGGGAATAAGTACCTTTGCTCCAACAAATGATAACGTAAACCGTTTTGGTTTGTCTTTAACGCTTGGAGGAGGAGAAGTAAAACCTTTGGAAATGGCTAGCGCCTATACTGCTTTTGCCAATGGAGGTTACAGGAGCGATCCAATTGCAATTCTTAAAGTCACCGATTCTAAGGGAAAAGTCTTATACGAGCAAAAAGAAGTAAATAAAAAACGAGTCTTAAGTGAAGAAGTTGCATTCATAATTTCTCATATATTGCTGGATAACAACGCTCGTCTTATTACTTTTGGAGTCAACAGTTATCTAAATATGGGAAGCCGAGCAATAGCAGTCAAAACAGGAACAACTGATGACAAAAGGGACAACTGGACAATCGGCTGGACGCCAAATATAATGGTCGCGACATGGGTTGGAAACAATGACAATTCACCTATGGGAGATGTTGCTTCTGGTGTAACAGGAGCAGCGCCAATTTGGAGAAGAATAATTTTGGAAGCCTTGAAAAATAAACCTCCAGAAGATTTTGTAAAACCTGGGAATGTTATCTCCGTCACAATAGATTCTTTGGGAGGAGGATTGCCGGTTGACAGTCAGCCGACCCGCTCCGAATATTTTATAAAGGGGACAGAGCCGCAAGGACAAAGCCCAATTTATAAGACAATTAAAGTTTCAAAAGCTGACGGAAATAAAATCGCAAGTCAAAGTGAGATAGATAAAAATGAGTTTGATGTGCGCAAATTTATTGTATTTAACGAAGATGACCCAACGTCTGATGATAAAAATCGCTGGCAGGAAGGAATAGATCAATGGGTAAATGAAAATCACAAAGACAATTCCCTGTATCACCCGCCAACAGAGACATCAACTAGAGTTATTACAGATACTCCAACCCCAACCCAAACACCTACACCAACAATTACCCCTACGCCGGCAATATAAATTATTCCTTAATTGTTATGCTGAATTTTTCTTTGAGGTTCTTTAAAATTTTTTCGCGGATTTTGGAGACTTCTTCCCCTGTCAAATTTTTATTTTTATCCCGATATGTAATGTGAAACGTTCTTGTATCTTGAAACCGATCTAAAAGCGAAACATCAACAATAAGATTGCTTTGATTTTTTATATTTTCAATAATATCTATAGTTTTAATATTATTTTCTGCAACTAATGATAAGTCTTCCATAATCGGTGGATATTTTGGCAAGGATTTAAAAATTTTGTTGGAATTTATTTTCTTAATAATTTCTGAATAGTTTAGTTCAAAGAAAATTCCTTCATTTAGCACCTCAATGTACTTTGTTGGATCTTCTTTTACTTCCAAGTCCAAGAAGAGTCTTTCCAGAATTCCTTTAACTTCAAAAAAAGATTTAGAATTTGAAATTGCGGAAAGAAAATAAGTTTCATTGATTTCATCTAAGTTTTTGCCTATGTAAATTTTTCCTAGTTCAAAGAGGTCAATCTTATCAGAATTAGATTTGTTTTGGACAAATGCTTTAAGTAAATTAATTTTTAATGTTGGTCGAAGATATTCAAAATCACGACTTACAGCATTATCAATACGGAGGGTATTTTGAGAATTAATTCCTGCTTCTGTTAAGTCTTTTTCGCTAATTAAGCTGTATGTGTAGACTTCGGAAAATCCTGATGCTTTTAAAATATTTTTTACTTTTTCATCAAGTTTGTAGTCCTTGAAATAGGGAATAGGTTTCGTTGGTATTTCTCCGATTGGCATTGTTTTAGGAAAATTATTGTATCCATAAATTCTTGCTACTTCTTCGATCAGATCTTCTTCGATTTTTAAATCATTTCTGTAGGTCGGAATAGTACATTCAATGCGTGCACCTTCCAGGTGTCTTCGTTGTTCACCTGGAAGGTGAGTGGGTGAAAGGTTAAGGGATTCAAGGATGTCTGTCACTTTCTTTATTGGAATTTCGATTCCCAAAATTTTGCTTAAT
>Ga0213870_1000775_pt1 | contig 14848 bp, 16 predicted proteins | sample WICALVC2017_Meta_FD_160119 | JGI IMG/M metagenome (GOLD analysis project Ga0213870, IMG submission 160119) | Freshwater microbial communities from subterranean cave lake in Wind Cave National Park, South Dakota, United States - WICALVC2017 | ecosystem: Environmental > Aquatic > Deep subsurface >... | reverse complement strand
AACCAATCCAACAAGCTTGTCAGTAGAAACATCTATATATGGCGGAGTATTAGAATGAAGTGCGAAGAATCCTTCTTTTTCCGTTGTATTTAATTGGCTCCATATCTGTTTGATAGAGTCATAATCCAAAATATCCTTAGAAATTATCAATGCTGGTATTTCCCTTACACCAAACTTTGTTATCAACTGTTTTCCTTCATCACTTTTGTATTCGACATTTTTCTCTTCCACTACCTTAACTCCCGCTTCTTTGAATGCATTGACTATCCCAGCTAGTGATACACATTTGTCACAAGAAGAATCCACTAAATTTGTTATTGACACCCTTCCTATAATTCTTCCTTCAAACATGTCATAATATGGAGGAGTAATGAGAGTATAAAGGACTGTCTCATAATTATAACCTCTTTGTTCGCCAACGTGGTCCCAATACGTTTGCAATTGTTCGGTTTTATTCGTTTCGCCTTTGATTATCAAGGTAGGAAGTCTTCCAATCCTATACAATTCTACAAGCTGTTTCCCTCTGTCAGATTTGTAATCAAATGTCTCCTCTTTCGTGATGTTTACATTCTGCTTCTTCAAATCCGATAAGCCAGTTTTAATGTCGTAACAATCATTGCATTCGGAAAGGGTAATAGCAGTTACTTCAATTTTTGCAGGTCTTACTTGTTCATTAGCTGTTGTAATTTTTTCCTTTATTACACTGGTTAAGTTTCCAAGAAGCGATGTATTTGCCAGAGAGAAAACTACGAACAATGAAAATAGTACAATTACGAGAGTCTTAGGAGTAAGAGTTCTAGAACTATGCCTATCATGTTCTCTCATTTTCTATCAACTGCTTAGCATCCGCCGACCATACTGGGCAAATTTTGCAGGCTTCCAGCAGCGGAAGCGCTACTTGATGCCAAAGGAGCACTTACTACAGCAGCACCAGTGCCTACAGCAACTCTTCCGCTTGACAGTGCACTTGTAAGGCTAACTAGCTGTAGCGTCTGCATAGCTGACACTAGTACCATTGCCCCTATCAGCACGGTTAGCAGCATGTTTGTATTCAATATTTTCATTTTCTATCTCCATTTTCTATAATTACAGGCTTGCCTCCTGAACTATTCTTTTTATCGTTGGTCCAGGATACCAGACAGCATACCATCTTGCCATCTCTCCGTAAATCTCCTCATCGGAATATTTATCACCATAAGTTTTTATAAACCATTTAGTCATCCCTTGTGCAGCAGCAGAATGAGCGCAGCCGCATCTTGTTATTATCGTTGGATTCTGTGGAGATCCGCAACAGTAATCGCATGTGAATGAGTTAACTATTCTACTCCATCTTTCCTCTTGCGCAGAATCAAGCTGTATTGCCCTTCCTTTAGCCCACAATTGTTGTGCAGTTATGGGATCATCAAAACTAACACCCGCTTCTTGTCCATACCATGGGGTTCCACGTGGAATAACATTGTTTAACAGATCTTGTGCCAAATCGCCACTTGATGGAGAAGTTTGCAACTCGCTTATTGTAGGAAGAGATTTCACTTTTGTTTTATAGCCATCAATAACTGGTTGTTCACCTACAGCCAAAGGCATTGGCTTCAAAGTTGTCTTAGGACCATATTCTAACTTCAATGAACTAGAGCTAATTGAAACAGTTCCACCCGATGAGGAGGAAACTAATGATGCGAGTGCCGAAGTAGCTAGGAATTGATTCAAAACAACAACTACTGCCAATACAGCCAATATAGACACGACTAATTTATTCTGTAGAAAAGGAAATACTTCATCTGATGATTGCACTACTGATGGTTGAACTGATATTTTTATTTTCTTAATTTTTGATTTAATGTCTATCTTGCAATAAGGACAAGTATTCACATAAAGTGAATATGAAACGGAATACAACCCAAATCCTAACAATGCAAGGCTAGCCAATCTTAGCAAATCTACATAAGGCAACAGAAATCCTGTGGGTATAGATGCAACAGTTGCTCCAAAAGCTGCCACACTAAGAGTTTGGCATACGGGACATACAGCTGAAATAAAGCCAGCTAAAAAGCCACTAAAGCTGCTGCTACCTTTTGCTTTCAAAGAAATTGCATCAGTCTTGTATTTTAGTAATGTGATTAAGATGCCAAGCAAAGATACAGTAACAATCAGATAAACAACATCAGAAATTGATATCGGAGTCATCCTTACTATGCCAAAATCTATGACTGGAATTCTGAATATTCCGTACAAGAAAGAAAATAGTACAAATAGCAAAAGTGTTGAGCCTAGTGCTGTTTCCTTATATCCACTCTTTTTTAAAATCGATAAATTATAACCAATTATATCCTTAATGTATTTAATATTCAATCAATATCACTTGCTTTACCTTGTTTGTAAAACTTTATTAATTATTAGAATTCCCTTGCTTAAAAAGCTTTTCAAAGTTTGTAAAGGTTTAAATATAGAATTACCAAATAATTATTTGTGAGAAAGCTAGACTTTGAAGGTAAGGATATAGACTCTTTGTTTAGCAAGCTTGAAGCAGATGTTTTGAGGTACCTCTGGAGTAAAGGCTACGGAAGTACAAATGTTTTGTACAAACTATTTGGCGAGAAACATAATGTATCCCATTCTAGTATTGCAGTTACCTTAGGGCGGCTACATGAAAAAGGCATCCTAAAAAGAAAAGCCGAACGAGGTAAAGGTGGCATAAGATTTGTTTATCATCCCAAGTTTACGAAAGAAGAATTTGGAAATCATTTGGCAAATAAGTTCGTAGAATTTCTTAGAAATAGTTTTGGCGAAGCATGCGTTGCAAATCTTAAGAAAAAAATAAAGTGAAAATATGATTGAATCTTGTCTTTACTGCATATCACAAATAAGCGAACTAGTTATTTGTACCAGTTCATGTTTGGCAAGCTCTGGCATCCCACCATCATATCCTGTGGGTATACTTTTTGGCAGTGTAGCACTTTCAATTACATTTTTCTTTTCCGCTTTTTTCTTCAGAAACAACTTGAAAAAATTCATAGGATTTAGGCTTACCAGTATAGCTTTCTTATCAACATCAATATTTACCGCAGGGTTAATTTTTAATGGGCATTTTATTTTGAAGAATTTGCCAGTCATTATACCTGCAGTTGGAATAGGTTCTTACATACTCTCGTATTTTTTGTCTTTTTATTTGATCAAATTTTCCTACAAACCAATTCAATTCGAGCGAAGAACATTGAATAGCTTTTCGTCTAGAATTTCAAAAAAACTCAATATCAAAATACCAAAGATATACGTTTTCTTTTCAAAAGAACCAAAGGCATTTGTAGTAGATGGTTTCAAAAAAGCCATATTTTTGTCAGATAGTTTGATTGAACGATTGGATGATAAGTCAATTAAAGCGATATTATTACATGAGCTGTACCATCTTGAGCGTGGCAGTGGTATGCTTAAGAATTTATTAAGTTCTTTGTCAAGACTAAATTTTAAGATACTACCAGTTCCTATAAAGGAATTAGATAGGTACGAAGAGGAAGAAATAGATAGAATCCTTCTAGAAAAACATAAAATAGACATGGGAAGTATAAAATCTAAGTTGTGGAATTAAACATTCAATTCAGAAGGTAAATAAAATTTATATTTAAGTGCAATAAAATGTGAGAATACAATTTCAATGCAGAACAAATCGCAGAAGTGTGGGACTTGGAAGACGAATGTGGTGGAAGCGGGCATGCCCATGAAAGTAGTGAAGAGCATCAACGTGAAACTTTTGAGCCACAAACTTAAACCGTTTTTTTTAACAATAGTTCACTGAATTTATGCAGTACATTTTTCACAGAAATGGACTTTTCCATCTTTAGCTGCTGATGCTTCGCATGATTCACATTGTATTCGCTTTTCAAATGGCTGATCGAATTTATTACAACTGTCAGTCCCACAAGTTGTTTTACCAGAGTTATATGTTTCTTCTGTTACAGCCCCATGACATGCACCAGTACAAATATAAACTACAGCCATAAAAATCACTAGTAATTTGAATATTTATTCTTGCCCGACATAACCCTTTGCAAGCAAATTGCCTAATTCTGTTAATGTTACTTTAATTCTGCCTCTAACTTCTTTTGCATCAACCAAACCCATCTTCTTCAATCCTTCAGACTTAATATTTCCATTAATGTGATAAGCAATCAACGGCAAACTCATTTTTGTTTTACCGCTTAATTCTTCAAGTGAAGCACAGCAATCCTTTTCTTTAAACAGAATATTTAAAATACTCATCTTCTTGTCTGACAACAGCTTGTAGTAAGAAAACTTTAGAATAGGGAGTGGCATCAATTTCCCATTTTCCAAATCCACAGCCTTTAATCCATTAACAAATGCGGCAGAAGTGGCAGCGCACATAATCCTTCTATCAGCCGCCCCAACGTTGATTATCACATCCTTATCCGCAGGCAGTCTGCTTTTAATTTCAGATATAACTCTAAAGGTTTCTTCCCAGAGGTTCCCTTCTATCTTGATAACATTGACATCAATCTTGAACTTCTCAAAATCCTTCTTAATCTTGTTCGCAGAATCCAAATAGTCTTCTGAGGATATCAAAATAATCTTTTCTATAGGAACTTCTTTAACCGAAGCATATAAAGCATCTGGGTAAGGTCCTAATGGTGCTACCAAAATCGATTTCATACGCTATATAATCAAAATTACTTATATAAAACCTTTATTTAATGATTAAAAGTCAAGTTTTAATTAACTGTTTCAAAACTCTCTATTATGAAGATGTCAAGGAATTTACCATTAGCCTTATCGGTTGCAATCATTGCAGGAATTATTCTAATCTTGCAAACTCCTTTCCAGCTATCTTCAGAAGAGTTCGTTGGTGCTATTGAATCAATATCTGTAAGTTCAAACTTAGGAGTTGACGTTGACAGCAAAGCACCAGATTTTACTTTGGAAGACTCAAAAGGCAATAAAGTTAAATTAAGTGACTTCAGAGGTAAAGTTGTTTTCCTGAACTTCTGGGCATCATGGTGTCCTTTCTGTGTTGATGAGATGCCTGACATACAAAAAGTAGCAAAAGAATTCGATAATGCAGTTGTTTTGTTTATTAACCGTGGAGAAACAAAATCTGTTGCACAAAATTATCTGGATAGAACGTTACCTGTAAAAATAACCTATCCAATTTTATGGGACCCTGCAGAAGCCGTTTCAAAAGTTTACATTTTGTTTGGCATGCCTGTCAGCTATGTTATTGATGAGAATGGTATAATCAAGGATAGGAAGTTTGGTCCTTTGACAGAAGATGAAATAAGAGAAAAACTTACATCTGCAATCAAACAAGCTAAACCTGTTGCTGAAAAAGAAGTATTGAAAGAAGTGAAAGAAGAAATCAAAACACTTCCTGACGGCACGAAATATTTAGTTCATCCTAGTTTGATTTTATCCGGCGGTCCGCCTAAAGGTGGTATTAGTGTTGATAAAGGAATACCAGCGATAGTAAATCCTAAGTTTGAAACTGCTGCACAAGCTACATGGTTATCTGGTAATGATTTGGTTTTTGGATTAGTTGTTGATGGAGCAGCTAGAGCATATCCAAAACAGATTTTAGTCTTCCATGAAATTGTTAACGATAAAATAAACGATAAGCCACTATTGGTTACTTACTGCCCATTATGTGGAACTGGAATAGCTTTTGAAAGAAGACTGCCAACAGGAGAAGAAGCCAACTTTGGTACATCAGGCAAACTTTACAACAGCAATCTTGTTATGTATGACGACAAGACTGACACCTATTGGACTCAAGTTGGAGGCAAGGCAATCGTTGGAGAATTGACTGGAGCAAAATTAAAACAAATACCAATAGATACAATGCTTTGGAAGGATTGGAAGAAACTGCATCCAAATACACAGGTTTTATCCAGAAATACAGGCTATATAAGAGCATATGGTTTAGACCCGTATGGAGATTATTATTCTAATGACTTTGTAGGTTTCGGCGCTAGTTTTAGCGATGCACGATTGCACCCAAAGACAATGGTTTCTGGTATCACTATAAACGGAATTGCAAAAGCATACCCAGTCGAAGAAGTTGGGAAAGCAGGTTTGGTTAACGATGTCGTGAACAACCTTAGTATTCTAGTAGTCAAAGATCCGTCAATAGATGTCAAGCAATTTGAGATAAACCCATTAAGAACATACAATCGAGAGTTAGAAGGCAAAATTTTAGAGTTTGAACTGCAGGAGGGTAAGCTATTTGACAAGCAAACTAGCAGCCAATGGAATTTTGATGGTGTGGCTATAGATGGACAATACAAAGGGAAAAGATTACTTACTATAGACAGTACAAGTGCAATGTGGTTCTCTTGGCTGTCATTTAATCCAAAAACAGAGTTATTTAAAAGTTAGAGAGGTGTAGGGATGGAATGTTCTATGTGTGGGCATGAACATGAAGGGAAAGTATGCGATTGTGGATGTCAACCGCCACAATGATTAAAAATTACATTTAACCTTTAAAAGTAAGATATATCTAAAAGTCAATATAATTAAATAGAGTGATGTAAATGGCACACAAAGTAACAGTCTATTCCGCTCCATGGTGCCCTTGGTGCAACAAAAGCAATGAATGGCTGGATGCGCATAAGATTAAATATGAAAATAAGGATGTAGACAAAGATCCCAAGTCAGCTGAAGAGATGGTCAAGAAATCAGGACAGACTGGCATTCCAGTTACTGATGTTGATGGCGAAATTATCATAGGTTATGACGTGCCAAGATTGTCAAAGGCTTTAGGAATAAAGGGGTGATTGAAGTGTGCGGTAGTTGCGGTCCACCTGAATAAGTTAGAAGGAAGCAAAGTGTACTAATGGGAAAAGTAGGTTAATTTATTTTTTTACTTTTTTTTACCTTTTCTTGAATTTCTTCATCAGAAGTTGGACAAACCATTTCTGTAGTGTTGATATAAGAATATGCCGAATAGACTGCTAACACTGCTTCACCAGCACCAGTAATTGCCTGCTTGAATTTAGTGTCTACAACATCACCAGCAGCAAAGATACCAGGAACATTTGTCTTCGCTTCCCTGTCTATTACAATTTCTCCCTGTTCATTGGTTTTCACACCTAAGGATTTCGCCAATTCCGACTGAGGGTCTGCACCAATTTCAATGAACACAGCATCTAGCTTAAACTCTTTACTTCCTTTGTAAGGTTTATCAAAAATCACATACGTTACTTTATCAGTCCCTTTTATTTCTTTTACGTTGGTGTTGTTTATAATTTCTATTTTGCCTTCTTTCACCTTCTGTTCAATTCTCCTACCATTTATAGGCTCAGGTCTAATCTTTTCACCACGATAGATTATGTAGACTTTTTTAGCCCACTGTGTTAATAGCAACGCTTCTTTTGCTGCCGAGTCACTTCCACCAACTATACCAACTATTTTCGCTTTATAGAAGAATCCATCGCACAAAGCACATGTATGTACACCTTTGCTTGCAAACTCCTTTTCACCAGGAACTTTCAACTCTCTATGTTTCATCCCAGTTGCGAAAATTATTGTTCTAGACCTATACTTTTTACCATTATTTGTAAACACATCAAAGCAATTCCCAACCCCTTTTATTTTTTTTACCTTTTCTTCTTTCAGATCAACATAATCCTTATAATCTAACGCATGTTCTTTCAGTTTGTCAGCAAGTTCCTGCCCAGTTAATCGAATGAATCCTGGATAATTTTCAACAACATCAGTCAAAATGATGGTTCCGCCTAAAATTTCACCCAATACAAGAGTTTTTAATTGCATCCTTCCAGCATACATTGCTCCAGCATAACCAACCACTCCCCCGCCAATCACAATTAAATCATATATCATAAAATAACCTATGGATTTGAATCGGATAAATTAAATCTACAAATGTTAAAGCTTAATTTTAATCTTTTGCTGTATCGTGTTTTGTAAATGTAAAACGTTTTACACCTTTATTTCATATGTTATACATGTTACAAAATTAATTTCAAACAACATCAGCCGCATTTACGCTATAAGCAGCTCCATTGACATAAGAAGAATCATCTGATGCCAAAAACAAGGCAACTTTTGCAACTTCCTCAGGGTTTCCCAATCTTCCTATAAGCGTATTTTTTATATACTCTTCTAATTCTTTTTTAGTAAAAGAATTTCTTAACAATGATGTATCAATAGGGCCTGGACAAATTGCATTTGCACGAATGTTGTTCTTTGCATATGCTAAAGCCATCGATTTTGTCAACGAGATTAATCCAGCTTTCGATGCACAATATGCAGGCGATTTTGGCTCAGGACTAATACCTAAGTCTGATGCTATATTTATGACTATTCCATAATTATTTTTCTTCATTGCAGGTATAACGTATTTTGAACATAGGAATGGACCTTTCAAGTTTATGTCCATAAGTTTGCTGTATTTCTCTTCATCCATCTCCTCTACAGTACCACGCCAGTATACACCAGCATTATTAACAAGAATATCTATCTTTCCAAATTTCTTTAAAACAGCATCAACCATTTTCTTAATTTCATCAGCTTTAGTAACATCGCATTTAACAAAAATCGCATCTCCAATATTGATATCTTTTGCTACTTTCTTGCCATCTTTTTCATTGATATCCGCGACAACTACTTTTGCCCCTTCTTTTGCAAATAAGAATGCAGTAGCTTTACCTATCCCAGACGCAGCACCAGTTATTATCGCTACTTTATCTTTTAGTTTCATAATTTCACTTATGCACACAAATTTAAAAAAGCAAGATTGCGAACAGGGATACTACTAACAATGTTACCACATCTGCGATTGAAGTTGATATAGGGATCAAGAAATTGTTTGGGTCTTCGCCCCTTTTAAAAATTTTAACACCGATTACAACGGCTACAGAAAATAAAATGCTTACAATAATTACAGCTGAAACTATGCCCAGTAGAATTATTTTTGCAGCAAAGATTGCGTCTAAATTAAAGCCCTTCACCGATGAGAAAAACAAAGCCAACAAAGACAAGTATATGGCAGAAGCCAGAGCAACCTTAATCTTGGCATTGAACAAATTTTTTACAAAACTTGATCTCCATGGATCTCCTTTTACTTTGCCTAAGAATAGGCCTGTGGTAAATTTCGATGCTATTACACTGCCCATATCACCAATCATATCATTAAGTGCTGGAATCATTATTAACAAAGGAACCAAGAATAGCAGCTTGTCTAGAACAGATCTTAATGCCAAACCGGCAAAAGAAGTCAATAGAACTGATAATAAAAGAACCGGCATGCTGTCTTTAACGATTTCACTAACCAAATGAGATCTCGGCCCGTATTCTTTCATGTAGAATAAAGTCCTCTTTGATAAACGATGTTTTTTATGGATGTGGTGTAAAATTTCATGGTGTTTGTGCCTGGGGATCTTCATTATTCTTTTCTTCAGATGTGCAGTTAGTTGTTTGACTTTCATATAGAGATCACCAAGACTACTGCAAAGATTAACGACATAACACCGACGATATCTCCGAGTGTTGTTATATACGGGCCCATTATATTATTCGGATCAAACCCTTTTCTGAAGAACCAGATGGAGGAGACTACCGTTACCAAAATCATTATAGGGCTTGCTATTGCAGATGCTAATAGGGAGATGAAAATTATGGTGAAGCCACGTGTATTGAAGAAAAGAAATTCGAAAAGGTAAGCCATCAAACCCAAAAACAGGCTAACCATTAAGGATAAGACAATGCCAGCGACTATATTTCCGACTATTATACGCTGTGCTTTGAAATTAGGTTTTACGGCACCAAGAAAAAGGCCTGCAGTTAATCTACTGGCTACAGAACTAGATATGCTTCCCTGTATTTCTAAAAACCCCGGGATTAAAATAAACAAGCTTGGTACTAGTTCCAACAAATTTAAACTAGAAGCAAGGACGAAACCTGCTGCTATCGCTCCTGTCATCGATACAACTTCTATAGAAATAGATTCTTTAAAGTCTCTGCTTAACACTACTAATAATTTTGTCTCCTATTAAATTAGCTTTTAAATTGATTCCAATACAAATAATAATTATGGCAAAAATCAAGTGCACTTCTTGCGGAAGAATGGTTGACAAAAACGAATTGAAATCACATCAAAAGAGCGAACCGAAGATTTGCAAATACTGCTAATTCTTCCTTATGAAAATTTCAGGCAGGACTATCAATGCCAGGGATGAAGCCCCCAGAACCTTTATTAAATCAACTGCAGTTAAAGCCATCGTGCCAAATATCGGCTGCAATGGCGGCAAGTAAATAACTGATAACTGCAACACTAGGGACGACACAACTGCCAGTACCAGGAATCTGTTTGTGAATGGGCTATTTCTAAATACAGACCTCTCTTCGGAGCGGGCATTGAAAACTAGCAAAAGTTCAAAGACAACAAGGGTTGTAAACGCCATAGTCCTAGCCTTTTCTAGGCCCTCCGGCAATGCATGCACAAATATTCCCAAAGTCGCTATAGTTGAAATTATGCCTGCTGCTAAAATGAATGTTACAGAATTTTTCAAAAATCTCCTTGTAGGCTTCCTGTTCATTATTTCTTTTTCCCTTGTGTCCACACTCAAAGCTAAGGCAGGCAGTCCATCCGTCACCAAATTTATCCATAGAATCTGCAATGGCAACAATGGCAGGGCATCTTTCAAACCAAGTACGGGTGCCAAAACTAATAATGATAAAGCAATGATTAAAATTTCCCCAAGATTCGAAGCCAGCAAATACCTGACAAACTTTTTAATGTTGTCAAAAATCCCCCTCCCCTCTTCTACAGCATTTACAATCGTTGAAAAATTGTCATCAAGCAGAACCATGTCAGACGCTTCTTTAGCAACATCAGTCCCTTTAATCCCCATTGCTATTCCTATGTCAGCCTTCTTCAAAGCTGGAGCATCATTAACACCATCACCAGTTACAGCAACTATCAAACCCTTCTTCTTCAACGCTTCTACTATCCTTAGCTTATGCTGCGGAGAAACACGAGCGAAAATTGATACTTCGTCTAATGTCATGTACAAATCTTGGTCATCCATCTTGTCCAAATCATCGCCAGTAGCAACTTTGCTGACTATTCCTACTTCATTCGCAACCGCCTCTGCCGTAAGCCTATGGTCGCCGGTAATCATGACAACCTTTATCCCAGCTTGTTGGCAAATTTTTATTGCCTCTTTGGTTTCTTTCCTAGGCGGATCTATCATTCCTGTCAGCCCAACAAAAACAAGATTTTCCTCAGCATTTTCCAACATGTAGTTGCTTTCCAGCTTCCGGTAAGCGAATGCAAGAACCCTCAACCCTTCTGATGCAAACTTCTGCGTCACTTCCAGGATTTTTCCCCTCTTGTCATCAGTCATCTTTCTTCCAAAGCCATCAAATGAGCATTTGTTTAAAATGGTCTCGGGAGCTCCTTTGGAGTAGGCAGCCATGCTATTGCCTGCGATATGAATTGTGGTCATCATCTTCCTTTCAGATGAAAACGGTATTTCATTTATTCTTTTGTAGTTATCTTCCAACTTAGATTTAGCCGCTAAAACTGTCAACGCTCCTTCTGTAGGATCACCGATTATTTTGCCATCAGAAAGGACTGCATCATTGCAGAGTTTAGCTATCCTCAACAACTGCATCAGGTGTTTGTCTTCCTTTGGGTTAATCTTCTTTCCCTTAGACACAAATCCCCCCTCGACTTTAAACCCGACGCCAGTCACCTCTATAGCCCCAGTTTCCAAGTAAACTTTTCTTACAGTCATTTCGTTGGAGGTCATAGTTCCGGTTTTATCAGCGCAAATTACATCAACAGAACCGGCAGCTTCGGCGGCGCCAAGCCTTCTAATCACCGCATTTCTCCTAGCCAAGCTTTGCGTTCCTAATGCCAATGTCAATGAAATCACCGCAGGCAAGCCCTCCGGCACCGCAGCCACAGCCAAACTGATGCTTGTCAGAAGCATTTGTGTCATTGACAACCCTCTTGATACGCCAATGGCAAACAGCAAAGCTGCGATGACGATTACTGACAAACCTAAATTCTTCCCGAACCTGTCAAGCCTTGACTGCAGTGGTGTTGGTTCTTCGGTATCTTGCAAGGAGGCAGCTATTTTCCCAAACTCCGTGCTCATTCCCGTGGCAACTACAACACCCTTAGCCCTGCCATTGACGGCAAGTGTTCCCATGAACGCCATGTTTTTTCTTTCATGCACAGAAACATCCTGCAAAGCGTCAGTAATTTTGGATACAGGCGCAGATTCCCCGGTCAAAGATGCCTCATCAGTCTTGAAGTTGACTGCATTAACCAGCCTCACATCAGCTGGCATCCTCTCGCCAGTTTCTAGAATCACAATATCGCCAGGGACCAATTCATCCGCAGGGATTTCCTCTTCTCTCCCATTTCTTGCAACTCTTACGTTAGATACAAGATATTTCTTCAGGCTCTCCAAAGCTCTTTCAGCCTTGTATTCTTGATTGAAGCCAAGCAATGCATTTATGAAAAGTATTGCAGTGATTGCTGTAGCATCGATCGCCGATTCTATTATCAATGAAATGATAGCAGCCAACACTAAAAGCAAAACTAGCACGCTTTTGAATTGTGATAGAAACATCGAGAGGATGGTTTTTCCCTTCTTGGATACAAGAGCATTTTTCCCGTATTTCAACAATCTATTTCTTGCTTGATCTGTTGTCAATCCCTTTTCATTAGTGTTCAAAGACTTTAGAACAAAGGGAACATCTAGTGAATGCCATTTCTCCATACAATTGAATACGGTTTCAGAAAGTAAATTTATGAGATATCCCTGTGTGTTTTGTACATGAAAGCAGCGTCTCTATCATGTTTCCTCAAAGTTTTTTCAACCATCTTAAAAATTCGCGAAGAAGAAATAATCTTCTTATTTTTTATCCAAGATTTGATGTGCTTCGTTACAGCCTCACAAACCCTTTCCGTGTATTTTCTATCTAGGTGGGAACTTAAACATGCAGCATAACACGATGCATAAATCTTCCTCTCATCAAATTTTTCCTTATGCCCACGTCTTTTAACTATTATGACCATACCATCAACCAAAATTAATCGTACCATTCGCTATCAGCATCAACAGCCATCCCATCGCAACCAGCAATAGGCCAATGAACAATCTCATATACGGCCTGCTTGCCTGCTTCCATTTCTGTATCTCCTGCAATTTCTTTCCTGATATCACCAATAATAGAATAATTATCAAAGGAAGTACAAAAATTATGTTGTACAGGACTAGCATTAGGAAGGCTGTGAAATCGAAGTATTGGGATAGGAGTGTTATTATTGCCAGATAAGGGGCGCCGGTACAGGGCAATTCAACCGCTGATACAAACGCACCCAGGAATGCAATGCCCAAGACAGTTGTCCTAGAAGCGTAGACGTCGAGTTTTTTTGAAAGATCGTAAGGTATGCTCAGGGAAATCCATCTGCCATACCAGAAGAAATCCTTTATTTCAATCAGCCCGGCGCCTATTATAAAAACGCCAACAACAATCGACAGGTATTCTGTGAGAACTAAAGGCAGGCTAGCAAAGAAATAAGTTAGCCCCAACCCCGCTAAAAGATATACGGTAAATACAGCTGATATGTAAACACTGCCTAGAATCAAAATTCTTTTTGCAGAGCGTCTGGCAGCAAATAGGACAGAAAGCATCAATATCAAGACGCCAATAGCACAAGGGTTGATAGAATCTATTGCCGCAGTTACTACTACTGTCGTTAAAGTTGGTAAGTATGCCTCTACAGCCATTCAACCAGCCCTCCTCATGTCACCTTTGTTAATCGCAATCTCATACGTCCCGCACATTTTTTTAGTTTCATTTTTCTCTCCATCAAATTCGATTATTAGGCAATCTCCAGGAGGAACAAGCGAGTACGGTGATATCACATACTCCTCAAAATCTACCAGCTTTACTTGCTCATAGACAAATCCTGTTTTTCTTGTTTCATCAGCATTAATTATTCTGTAAAGGAAAACCTGCAGTTTGCCTTCCTTCCTGTTGCACAAGTCACCATTTTTCATTTCAGCAAACCCATGTTGGGTACGAACAACTGCGCGTATTGCAGTTAATGAGCCAATCTGTTCAAAGAAGCTGTGCAAATCAAAATCACTTTTTTTAACAACCACACCTTCTATATGGATTCTGTTGTCACCATGCTCATGCAAGACAGGTGAACCAACCCTATTGGCTAAATCTGTTGGGTCAATTACATCAACTTGTTTTCCACAGTTCCAAATCTCGAAATCCGCGTGCCAATGTACAGGTCCCTTGGTTTCAGAAATTAGATTAAGGTAGATTGTAGAGCCAGCAATATATGCGGTAGTAAAGATAATTGGAATTAGGATTAGGATGAATAAAGCCCATTTCATTGCCTCTGTCTTTTGTTTGTAGAAGATTGAAATTAAGACTAAAATCGAAATAATTGCAGATGCTGCTAAGGTGTAATTGATTGATGCTGATGCTATAGATTCATCCAGTCTAAACTCCTTCTCTTCTGCGTGTGCATAAGCATTCGTAAGAAGTGTTAATAGTGCTAAAAATACTGCTGCTGTAAAAAATATTTTATCAATTTTGTTTTTTGGAAACATGAAATCCTTTAATTATTATAATTCGAGTTTAAGTTTAAAATGCCTTTATTTACTTTGAAGAAGGACTGATATATTATGGCTATGAAAGTTAGTGATAAAGGAAAATCGATTTACAAATGTGATGTGTGCGGGTTTGGTTATTTGACTATCAAATTGGCAAACAAATGCGAGAATTATTGTAAAGCACACGGTGCTTGCTCTTTGGAAATAACTCAAAATGCTGTTCTGAAGGG
>Ga0213870_1000774_pt1 | contig 14861 bp, 13 predicted proteins | sample WICALVC2017_Meta_FD_160119 | JGI IMG/M metagenome (GOLD analysis project Ga0213870, IMG submission 160119) | Freshwater microbial communities from subterranean cave lake in Wind Cave National Park, South Dakota, United States - WICALVC2017 | ecosystem: Environmental > Aquatic > Deep subsurface >... | reverse complement strand
CAATCAGATTTTGCATTGCTGATTCTTTAATGTAGGGCACAAAATTCAATGGCTTGATCACGCGAATCCCTTTAATAAACCGATAATACAGCTTGAATTTAAAAATGTCAGCCAATGGAAATGTCTTTAAAGGGGATTGTCCAAACTGCCGATGGATATCCTTTAATTGCAGTAAATCGGAGGCATGATAATGCCACTCCAGAGGCTCGCGGACACATTCAGTAGAATAGTTTGCACCTGTTAAAATATATTTAAAACCGTTTTTCGCCGCAAAGTTATAAAGTGCGGCGAAAAACGCATGATCTTGTGGTGTGTCGATGTGAGGCACTTGCGCCTTAAAAAAAGCCAGTTGCAAGTCTTGCATCTCGAGCCAATCAATGACTTCTGTGTGCAAGTCCAGCCTCAAACTATCCACTAGCCTTTCAATATTATTGACCGCCTGCTGGGAATTCCAACCGGCATCCACATGAAAAATAAGCGGGCGCAGTCCAAATCGCTCCTTCGCAAGATACGTAACATAAGAGCTATCAACCCCGCCGCTGACTCCAATTAGGCAGTCATGAGATCGCTTTCGCCCGTCGCTTTTTATTTTTTCAATGACCCTAGAGAGCATCCGCCCCCCCTGCTCATTGGGAAACCAGTTGGGAAAGATATTAGTATAGTAGTTATTGCAGTAGTCACACCAACCCCGACTATCAAACGTGATATTGGAATCGGTTGTGTCCATAATGCAGTTTGTGCAGATTTTGTACAGGACTGGACTCATATTGACCTTCCGTTTTTAATTTACAAAAAACTCATTATATAAGAAGCTATCAACCCCAAACTTAAGCAATACAAAACACCATATAATGCAATGTGTGTTTCACCTCTAATATATTGCTCATCACAGAAAATTACTTTCGAGGCTGCCCTGCGCACTATAATCGCGTATAATGCGTAAGATAGCAAAGTTGATAAGGCAGCGCCAATAGTGTTAAAGAGATATACAAATAAGAATAGATAAGCAAGATATGTCAGTGAAATGAACAAAGTGATTTTTGTTAGGTTAACAGTGTCTTTAACCGCGAATAAAAAGCAAACATAGACCTGATATATACCCAAAAGAAGGAAACCTGCTGAAACAATACCCACTATTGTAGGCATGCTAGAATGATAGTATTTTAAAATGCCAATAAATTTATAGTCAAATAAAAAAGCAATAAGAAGAACAGTATAAGTTAGCACATATACAAATATATATCTCTTTATGAAACTAAATCTCACAACAGGTGATAACCACTTATCCATGTTCTTCATAATTTCATGTGGTAAATATACAGCCAAACCATGCAACAGCACTAACAGTACTGAAGCCACAGTGTAAGCAAGGCTATAAATTCCTAATTGTTCATTTCCGAGGATCCACCCAATAACTAATTTGTCTGAGCTATTTACAACCCACTGTGCCAATCCGTGAATGATCAAGGGCAGACAGTATGGCATATGATGGAAGAACCCTTGAGCCCTTACGTCTGCGCTAACATCGGCCGTTTTCTGTTCCTGTCGAAAGAATATAAATAAAAGGCTAACCAACGAATAGACTCCTAGTTGCAGTGTCAGCCATGTTTCAATAGACAGGTATTTAATTGGCGACAAGACAAGTAACATTCCAGATATCAGAACCCATAAAAAAGTTTTAATGACTGAAAACACAAGAAAAGGGATGACACGATCTTCGGCTCGAAGTACAAGTTGCATCAATTGTTGCATGGCCTCGTGAGCCGCAAGATAAATAAATAATATCCATAATGATTCAAGTCGAAGTAGGCTGACAAAAAAAGAGAGCAGAACCGCAAGAACCAACGCAAGCAAGGAAAACTGTATTGCTAGAGCGCGAGCCAACCTGGGGCTTGAAGACCCCTCCCTTGAGACTGCAGCTCCCCCTCCTAGAGATAAGACATGTGAGAGAACTTGAACCAACGCCATTCCCATAGCATAGTGGCCCGTTTCTGCAAGTGACAGTGCGTGCGCCGCAATTGGTATAGATAGCAAGCCGCCAGCTCGGCTTAAGCCGGCAGCAAGCCCATAACTCAATAAATTTAAATTCTGAAGGCTAAAGATTTATACCTCCATCATTCATGAATTGCCGCAGCATCTTATAATCCTTGAGGTCTGTATAAGATAAAGTGGCTGGCCGTTTTCCACCAGACTCATCACCCCAGGTAATCTAGTGCGACAATATTTCAAATGCCTGACAAATCAGATTTGCCTATTTGGATGTTAGTTGATTTGGAATTCATCTTTGGAAAATGGAATTTTCTAAATAGGAATACTATTAACAAAAGATATGGGTATATGTAAAAATCTGTATGGTTGATTAGACTGCCCCGCAAATGCGATATCATTCCGACAGTCATGAACACGCCTACAAATAACCAACCCAGTGTGTTTGCCTTGAGTCCATACCCGTAAATAAAACCAACCACAAAAAAATAGACCACAACTAGAGGTACCCCCCCGACAAAGAAAAAATTTAAGTACAAATCGGTTTCCACCGGCCACTGTTCGGTTGCTCTTATTTCCCACGCCTCTGGAAAATAATGATCTGTTAACAGGTGGTTCATGTCGTAGTAGAGATTTGCATCAGAGATACCGAAAGGGGTCGTAAACTTCATGAATGGCAAAAAGAACGTAGTAAGAAATCCAGGATCAAAATCACGAATGGATAATGCTAAATTTGCTAACGCTGTAAAATAGTTTAGAGCATAAGGTAAAAAAGATGATACATCAATCCAACTTAAGTTTCGAAAATATAAACCAAGAACAAATACTAACAAAAGAAATAGGACAAGTGCTTGCGATTTAATACTAAAAAGGCGCATATCTTTAATCCATGGGATAAATAAAATTATACCTAATAATGCAATTTGAAGTTTACTCCCGTGAATAGGAGAGGTCAGTATTAGCCACAAGAGGAAAAGAACAAGTGGAGATTTTTTCCTTGTTATGTAAGCATAATAACCACATAAGGCTGCTAAAGCCCATGAACTAAAATGGCTTATAATCACGTAAACACCAGTGCCGCCTCGGTTTAAAAATGCATCACCTGGAGCAACTATCCATTTTGCTATACCCCCATCAGTATTTATGATAATTAGCCAGATGGACAACGTAGCTATTGCATACAGCAATAAACTCCAACGCTTCAATTTATGTAGCAATCTTTGTGAAATAATTAGATGGCCACAGGTATTTACTCGAGAATTTAATCCCGTAATTTCGCCCAATCGAATAGCAATTAATCCTGCACCGAAAACTATATAAGCCATGACTATTGCAAGAGTGTATTCTGGTAGTTCACGGGTATTTTCTTGATACCTTTCAGCAAATGCAGGGGCAACTACATACCAAAGCCCATAATAACCATAAAGCACACCAAGAGGAGATATTGTTTGCTTTGGAGGATTTATCAATAAGTGTAAAAAGAACATAAAAACAAAGCATGGAAAATTTGATATCTGATACAAGTGGCTTACGTATAGAGTGATGATTCCCGATACATACAGGATTACAGTAAGAAGTAAAGTGGTCGGGAAAATCAAACAGTTTTTTTGTATTTTATAAGTGGATTCTTCTTTCATCATGCTACTTCTTTCTCAAGTGGACCCCATTTCCATGCCTAGTTAATGGCATCTTTCGTGTCAGTTTTTGGGGTCCACTTTACCACTATAATCACTTGCAATCTCATCAATGAATGCATCCAATGCTGTACTGGTATCCTTCAAAGTAGAATTGCATCTACCCTTACCTAATGTATTCTTGATCCATTCCTTAATTATATTAGTGTCCTGCGTCAAGACCTCGGCTATATGGAGACTGCGTTCATGTGCACAGATGCTTGCAAGACTTCCTCTGGGATGGATATTAATATTGAGGAGTGCGGAATACACCCCCATCCACCCTGCTTCGACGACAACTGTACTCATGTCGGTGATATGCAGATCAACTTGTTGAAGTACTACGGGCAGAGGGTATTCACTGCTCGCACGCCACTCAACAGACTTAAGATGCCCAAATGTACGTGTTAAGTATCCTTGGACTAATCCTTTTCTCCAACCGCGGATTTGTACGGGATGTAGTCTGAGGAGCCAATTGTAAGAATCCGAAGTTTCTACGATTACCTTTTCCAAGGCATTAACCATAACTCCATTAAACCGCACATCTTTATAAAAGATATCCAAACCATATTGTAGAGATACCAGAATAATAGGGTGACTATTATTAAAAATCCTTCCCCTAGCTACCGTCTCCTGAACCAAGATATCAGTTGGCTTTTTTAATAGAAAACGAGAGAACCAAGGATTCCCGATCACTCGTACATCAATGCCTCTCTGAGGTGCCCATTTACGTAATGTCGCCGCACTCGGTTCGTCCCAGCAAAGGAAGCCATCAGGCAAATCTTTGGATGGAGTGGTAACACGATATTTTTCTCCGTACCATGGATGTTCTTCATTCATCATGCCGTGTTGAAGATCGTATACAGGAATGCCTTTTATTTTCCCAGCCCGACATAAACTTTCACTTGGCTGGATTCCTATTACACAGTGAGGCTTAGCTTTTTCAAAAATTCGGCTCCAAAGATGTGTCAGACATTTATTAGCCCAATTGACGCTGTTTGTATGGCCTCTTATCAATCTAACGATACTTCTAATTAATGTAATAGAAAGAGCAGATCGATTATATGATACAGGTGAATTATACGCATTAGTCCCGGTGAGTTTGGAGTAGGGAGTGGACACAGTATGGCTAATAAGGCCACGATTCATACATAAATCACCTATACTATCTATTAAGTGGGCGTAGCCTTTCCCCTGATAAGTGTATCCGCAATCCCCATCGCCTCGTACAAGTAATACATTACAGCGCTCAATTTTTTGCCAAGTATCGGGCGATATCAGAGCCATGAGATTGCTTATCCATAAGGATAAATTAACAATCCTCATGCGTATACCTTATAAGTGTTAGTCATTCGCTGCCTTTATTGTCCACTCATTAGGTTCTGATTTTGAATCTTTAGGCAAATCATTCGTATCAAGACGTGGAAGTATGGTGAACCCCATTGTTAAGATGATTTTGAGAAAGGTATTTCATATTACCATGCAGTCCAGCCACCATCAACAATGATGTTTTGCCCTGTAATATAGGAGGAGGCATCTGATGCTAGAAAAATGATTGATCCTGCAATTTCATGAGGCAATCCCATTCGCCCTAGTGGGGTCTTAGAAGCATACTTTTCGACAAAAGCCTTAACTTGCTTATTGTAAATACCACCAGGAGATACTGAATTAGCCCTCACGTTATGATTTCCATAATATGTTGCTATATATCTAGTTAGAGCAATGAGTCCACCCTTTATTGCCGAATACGCAACAGGCATGGTCATTGTTGTATTGTCATAAATGGAAAAATCTGGAGCAACAACGCCGTAAATTGAACTTATATTGATGATTGCACCACCCCCTTGACGTTTCATTTGCTCACCGATCTTTTGACAACAGATAAAATACCCCCCCAAATGAGAATCTACATTGACCTTCCATGAAGTAAAAGGAACCTTTTCAAACTTAAGGCCCCAGTCAGCAGTTCTCGGATATGCCCCATTGACAAGAATGTCAATTCTTCCCTGTTCACTGATGACATGGGATACTGCATTATTAATAGAATCTTCATCTGTAATGTCAAGATAGATCGGTTTAATACCCTTTCCTCTCTTAATTTTTTTGGAAGTTTGTTTGTTTGTATCTGCCACATAAACAATTGCCCCACTTTCACTTAAAGCTTTTACAATTTCTTTTCCCAGCAAACCTGCCCCGCCAGTGACAATGGCTGTCTTCCCAGTCAATTTGAATAAATCTTTATAAGATATCACCATCAGTCTCTTTTCCTTGTCATTAAAAATTCCACATATTCAAAATCAAGTGGAGAATCGATATCAACTGATCTCTCTTCCGGCATTTCATAAAGCAGGGTATCACTGTTAAAAAGCGTATGACTATTAAAAAGAAAATCTCGTTTCCATACATAAATAGAGGCGTTCATATCATAACACGGAGGTGCATCTTGTCTTCTGTTAATTGGCATCGGTAAATTCTTTGAAAGGTGTACCACTCCATTTTTGTTTACCTCTACAAGGTTAAAATAAGGAGAGCGACGCGCTGGCGTGCCAGTAATAACATTTGATGCCTTTCTATCTTCTAACAACTTTATAGCCTCCGCGATATCAAGAAGAGAACGCAATGGAGAAGTGGCATCCAGATCAACAACTGTATCAAAATGATAACCGACCCGTTCTTCCACGTCAGCGACACAATGCTGAATGACCGGTATTTTAGGTGCTATATCTGTAGCAAGAAAAAGTGGCCTTTCTATCGCGTAGTCTATCCCGTAAGCCATCGCTGTATCTAAAATAAGACGCGAATCACTGCTCACAGCGATAATATCAAACAGACCGGTTGATCTTGCCTGTAAAATACTGTGCGCTATTAATGGCTTACCTGCCAATGTCCGAATATTTTTATTTTTAACCCCCTTCGACCCGCTTCTTGCACAAATTGTACAAACTCTCATGACATTGCAACCCATTTATTTGTTCTTGCCGATTCTTCAATAGCCGATATTAGCTGCATTACATCCATGCCTTCTTTTGAAGAACAAAGAAAATCCGTTTCACTGTTAATAATAGCTTGATGTTGAGCGCTGTATGTATAATCGCGTTCAATTTTGTAGCATTCAGATTCATTATTGATAGAGAGTATTCCACTTATCAAATCTAGGCTTATCGTTTTATTATCAGTATTCACCAAGATGGTTCTCCGTCCAGAACGGTCAAGATAGTTTAGCTGAAGAGACAAAACAGGACATTTTTCAGTAACCATAAGTATGCTACAAACATCTTCGCTATCAATCTCCAGAGGGCTGTAATGTCCAGCCACTGCAGTCAACACGCGCCATCGACCAAACATCCAAAGCATATAATCGAGTTCATGACTAAGATCTCTTATTACGCCGCCACCGGCCTCCTTGTTTGCAGAATAGTTATGGCGATAATCTCTCGTGGGATGCCATTCTGGAAGATATTGACCTGCATAGATATTCACAGATATTATCTTTTCTGATTTCAATATCCTATGCAGTTTTTGTATGAGTGGATGAAACCGTAAGTTATAAGCCACAAACAGGTTGGAAAACCTATTTTTTGGAAACTCCATAAATTGATGGTAAATAGGTTTTTCTACTAGAACGGTCCCATCAAAACATAGGTTTGCTAATTGAGTTAACGTCTGATGATGCTGGCTGGTTTCATTCGCAATGACGACATACCGAGGTTGTAAAGTCTCTATCGCGTCAGCGACTGTTTTAAAACAGGGGTACTCCTTTATTTCTCTCCTGCTAATGACAGCTACCTCACACCCAAGGGTCGTTAGAATTCGTGCATGTCGAGCTCCTATAGAACCGAAACCCACAACGAGTGACTTCATGTGAAAATCTCTGGGTATTCTCCATTGGCACGATCATAATCGTCAGATCGCCCAATATCCAGCCAATATTCCCTTATAGGAAAAGCAATAGTTTCATGTCTCCGCTCAATCAATTTCTCAAAAAAGGCGGGCATATCAATGAACTCATTTTTAGGGATATACTTAAGCGAAGTTGGCTCCAAAACGTAGATACCGGCGTTTACAAAAAACCTCTGCAAAGGCTTTTCTTCAATCCCTATAAGACGATGCTTGTCAATATTTACAACGCCGTATGGAACCTGAAAATCATATTCCCTTACGCACATGGTTGCCATAGCCTGATGCTCATAATGAAAATCAAGAAGTTGCTGAAAATTAACTTTTGTAAGCAGATCGGCATTCACCACTATTAGTGGCTGTGATGTCACTATCGGCAATAATCCAAGTGCCCCTGCAGTTCCTAACCGTTTTGATTCTGTAATATAGTCTATTTTCACTCTCCATCTTGAACCATCTAAAAAATAGTTCTTAATCATTTCTGCCTTATAATTGACAGAGATAAAAAATTTATGGAACCCATATCCCCTGCAGTTCTCGAGAATCGTTTCAAGTACGGGTTTACCACCTACCATCAGTAGTGGCTTTGGACAGTTAGAAGTAAGATGCCCAAGTCGGGAACCGAGGCCACCCGCCATAAGGACTACAACATTATCTCTTTCAGTAATCTGGATAATCTTATCCCAAACCTCAAGTCCCAAGACATGATTTGTCTCATCAACAACAGGGATCTGACGCAATCTTTTATTTTTCATGAGCGCTAGAATGTTGTCTCTACCATCAGACATCCTTGCAACAGAAGGTTGTTGACACATGATTTTCTCAACTGGTTCAGTCAGAGAAATTCCTTTCAGTATGCCTCGGCGAATATCTCCGTCTGTAACCGTTCCACGCAAGCGGTTATTTTCATCAACAACCAATGCGATCTGCAGTGAACTCTCATCAATAAGTTTGATCACATTCACAATCAAACTATATGGGGATACTAATATTTTTTTCCAGTCGCTCATAGCCTTCCCTCCCTTGCATGGATACTCATAATTTTGGATCCTTGAGAAACATTTTTTAATACGATAGAACCGGCGCCAATCAAGCTACGGTCGCCTATATGAACACCCTGAATCACCGTTGCTCCCGTTCCAATATGAACTCCGGTTCCAACAGTTACACCGCCTGAAAGAGTGACACCGGGCGCCAGATGTACATGATCGCCAATAATACAATCATGGTCAACCGAAGCTTTAGTATTTAATATTGTATTTGTTCCAATGCGACTTCCAGGTTGAATGATCGTTCCAGCCATTATCTGTACTCCATTTCCGAGTGTAACATCACTGGCAACTATTGCAGAAGGATGTATTATGTTTACAAAACGGAATCCTTTGTTTTGAAATTGATTAAATATATCCTCTCTCTTTGTTGGCAATCCAATGGAACCAATACCATTGAGCAGACTTACAGAATCTGGATGGAACATAAAAATATCATTGTCGTTACCTATCACTCGTATCCCAGACAACAGTTGCCCTTTTAGACTGTCGTTCGATACAGCAATACCAAAAATTTCGATACCATTCAGCCGCAATACGTCAATTAATACCTTTGCGTGTCCACCGCCGCCGATAACAATAACGGGTAGAGTCATGCCTGTATAGTTTCATCCTGAAAATAATTTTTTTGCGCTTTCTTGCCTATGAGTTCCCAATAAAGAAAAGGGGAAATCCCGCCTCCTAGCCTTTTTACTGTGAGATTGTCTTCAGAAAATGTCTCCCCCTCTTTAATTTCTCGCGTAGCGGCAATGCTTTTTCTGGCAACATTCATATTTTTCACTTCACTCATCATCGGATGCTTAATACCAGAACCTAAGGATAATTCTACTTCTCGAATAGACTTTATCATGAGCTTTAAATCTTGCGGTTCCAGAGATGCCATGTGATCCGGCCCATGGAGGTTTCGATCTAAAGTAAAGTGCTTCTCGATTATAGTTGCGCCTGATGCTGCGGCCGCAATCGATACAGCTATACCATTCGTATGGTCTGAAAAACCGACCGGCAAACCGAAGGCAAGTTTCATGGTGTCCATTGCCCTCAAATTAACATCGGCAAGAGGAGCCGGATATTCCGTTGTGCAATGAAGGAGTGTTACCTTTTCCCTTAAGACACGCTGACCTTCAATGGTACAGTAGACATTTTGAAATCCTTTCACTGAAGGTTTTGTATCACCGCCTAGATACCCAAAGGCCAAAGCTCCCAGTGCAGCCTCAATTTCTCCCAGACAGCTCATGCCTGTTGAAAGAATAACCGGCTTACCGGTCTGCGCAATCTTCAATAACAATGGAGCATTTGTAATTTCTCCGGAAGGAATCTTTAGACAGGGTAAATTAAAATTACGGGCCAGCATATCGACACTCTTATCATCGAAAGGAGTGGACAAAAATTGAATGCCACGGGTCTGGCAATGTTCAATGAGTATCTTATGAGCCTCCTCATCCAATTCAAGCTTTTTTATCATCTCATACTGAGATTCTGAGTCATCCGTTGTTTTTGACTGGTATTCTGCTTTGGTTGCAGTCTTGCTGACGAGTTGATCTGCCCTGAATGTTTGAAACTTAACGGCATCAGCACCTGCATCAACAGCCACATCAATAAGTTTCATTGCCATACTGACTGACCCATTGTGATTAACACCAGCCTCGGCAATAATGTATATACGATTGCTTTTCTTCATCAATTTAAATCAAAAAAATGCTTTTTAATAAGAGAGCTGTAATCTGATATTTTTTTTATCTCTGCAACAATCTTTTTTGAACTGTCGCCGATGTCGTAAGGATTAATAGTGTCTGAGCAGTCTTTCAAAAAGGCGGAATTTATTGCGCTGACAATTGCTTCTCTGTTCGCTTCACAGTTGATTACCGATGAGGCTTGTAATCGACCTTTCTGCCTGTCCCCTATATTCACAGTTGGTTTCTTAAATGATGGCACCTCATAAAGACCACTGGAAGAATTACCCACAACTGCATTCACGTGAGCAATGGCACTCAGATAGCGCAACTGACCCAATGAGGTATAAACGCGTGCATTGGTGTGATATCTAACATATTCCTCAATCAATCGCATAATATTTCGCCCATCGGTATCTGCATTTGGCATCGTAAATATAAGCCCAACATGAGGCCCAAGGCTCTCAAGTGCATCTAGAAGCGGTTGGAACTGCTCGGAAGAAGATTTTGCCTCCAATGTTGCGGGATGGAACGTAATAAGAAGATTTCTTATTTTGAATTTAAAACCAAGCGATTCCTCCAGTTGTTCTCTTGTAAGCAACTTCAATCTCTTCATCTGATCTATCCCAGGACTTCCAACGTTAAAGATGTGAACGGGATTCTCTCCAAGTTGCTCTATTCGTCTGTAGGCATCGTCGTTTGTTACAAAATGCAGATGAGACATTTTTGTTATAGCGTGCCTAATGGCCTCATCAAAAGCCCCTTCTGTAGTATCTCCCCCTGCAATATGAGCTATAGGAATCTTTGCAATAAGCGTGGCCTGGGCAGCAGCCAGTATTTCATAACGGTCTCCCAATAACACCACAATATCTGGTTTCAGTTTTTCTAACACATCTGCAAATCCAATTACCCCTAATCCTAAAGATTTTGTAATTCCCACAGGTGTATCGCTGGATAACAGCATCTCGACCTTGGCATCAATGCAAAACCCGTCTGTTTCGATAGCTTTATACGTTAACCCAAATTCTGGAGAAAGATGCATGCCTGTGGTAACAACCTGAAGTTTTAGGTCATTGTCACTTTCTATTTCCTTCATTAACCAGTGGAGCAAGCCATATTCCGCTCGTGAGCCAGTAACAACACATATCTTACACATTTGCATCCATCACTCCAAGAGACGCACTGCTGGGGATACTAATCAATCGTTTTTCCAAATCTTCCGAAACTGTCAAATCCATATGTAGACATTTCTTAAACATCGGGAGTTTGTGCATGAGTGTCCATGGTGGACGAGTCATTATCCCGTTATTATTTGTCACTTCTACGAGCATATCACGACCATCCGCATAATCTTTATCAAGCAATATCGTGTTTAACCAGTAGTTACTTTTAGAAAATACTGGCTCTTTAAATAAACTAATACCTTCCATTCTCCTAAAAGCAAATTGATATCTTTCAGCTAATTTACGCTTTTCCTTGAGAAAAACTGGCAACTGTTCAATCTGAGCACATCCAAGAGCTGCATTAATATTAGGCATTCTATAGTTATACCCAACCATGTCGTGATTAAATGCCCATTTATGAGGTAGCTTGGCTGTTGTCGTAATGTGTTTAGCTAATGCACCAATCTCTTCACTATTGGTGAGAATCGCGCCACCACCCCCTGTAGTAATAATCTTATTACCATTGAAGCTAATGGCAGAAACCAATCCCCAGTTGCCTGTATGCTTTTCCTTGTAAAAGGAACCTACAGATTCGGCCGCATCCTCTATCAGTGCTATATTATAATTATTGCATAGCTCTGATAAAGAGGACAAATCAACGGGATGCCCGAAGGTGTGCACCGCTATGAGGGCTTTAAGCCGTCGTCCTGTTAACTGATTAATACACCCTTTTGAACTAACATCGGCTATTTCAGCAAGATAAGTGGAAAGCTTGCGCGGGTCTACGCCAAGAGTTTTCTCTTCACTGTCAACAAAGTGAGGTATTGCTCCGCAATATTTAACGGCATTTGCAGTTGCTACAAATGTCATCGCTGGCATCAACACCTCATCATCATACGAAACACCTGCAAGTCTCAAACAAATATGCAACGCAGATGTTCCATTAACAACGGCTACGGCTCTTTTTACCCCGGTATATTGGGCTAATTGTTGCTCAAATTTATCAACATACTTCCCAACGGAAGATACCCAGCCTGTATCAAGACACTCCTTCACATAGTTCCACTCATTTCCACTAAATTGCGGTTCATGTAGGCTGATAAAATCCTTGTCCGTAGGGAACACACTACGGAGGGTCTTTAATATTGAATCTACATCAAAGCTTCTTTTCATATATTATAAATATTGACTTTATATGTTCTGTAATTTTCATTATTCATGAACCATGCAACGGTTTTTTCCAGACCGCGTCGCAACCCATTCTTGCCAGCATATAGCGGTTCCCAACCAAGCAATAGTTTAGCTTTTGCATTATCAGCCCAAAGCCGTTCGACTTCGCTCTTCCCCGGGCGAAAACGTGTTTCTTCAACTTCAATTTCCAAATCTATGCCCATCACGTCTGCTATTATCTTTACTGTATCTCCTATGGAAACTTCGTAATTACTCGCTATATTTATGATCTCTCCTACTGACTTATCCGATTTTGTAACTGCTATAAATCCCGTTACGGTATCAGATACATAGTTAAAGTCACGTGTTGGATGGAGCGAACCAAGCTTGATTCTTCTTTGACCACTAGCAATCTGGGTTATAACCGTTGGAATCACGGCCCTTGCAGATTGCCTCGGGCCATATGTGTTAAAAGGTCTTATTATTGCGATTGGTGTATCAAATGAACTATAAAAAGAAATTGCTATCTGATCTGCACCTATCTTAGAAGCAGAATATGGCGACTGCCCACGCAGGGGATGTTCTTCTGTAATTGGGCAGAACTTGGCCGTACCGTAAACCTCGCTTGTTGATGTGTGAACAACCTTCTGAATCCCTAACTCGCGAGCAGCCTGCACCACATTAAGCGTACCCTTCACATTTGTATCTACATAGGTATCAGGTGAATGATAAGAGTAAGGAATGGCTATTAGCGCCGCAAGGTGCAAAACGATGTCACATCCCTTCATTGCCTGCTTTACACCATAGGGATCACGAATATCGCCTGCAAAAACATCAAGGGATTTAAGAATCTCTGGTTCGGAATGATCAAGCCATCCCCATGAATTGAATGAGTTGTATAAAACAAAGGCACGGACATTGTATCCTTGCCTGATCAACTCCTCGGTTAAATGTGATCCGATAAACCCATCGGCGCCGGTAACTAAAATTTTTTTGTTTTTTAAGTCCATATGATTTTTAAGTCCAAATATACTAAAATCTCTTTCAGACATAGATGATTTGCCCTGTGACCTTCTCTCTTATTGTGGGTTTTCTTTGTGCCTCTTGACATCGACTGTTAATGGGTGACCCCAATCTACACTCCTTTTTACGTTTCAACAGACCATTTTATCAAGTCCCTCTGTATAGATGGGATATATACCCTGTTCTGCCTTTATTGTCCACTCATTAGGTTCTGATTTTGAATCTTTAGGCAAATCATTTGTATCGAGACGTGGAAGTGTCAAGGGATTGTCTTGTTTTAAGTCGGTAATGCCGACGTTCGTGGTGAGGCCAACGAAACATGCCCGTTCCTGCAATAAAGACAACAAAGACTCATTGTATGCGCCATAGGGATAACACATAATCCATCGTTCTGTATCACTTCCTACATTTCTTAAAAACTTGAGTGACAAATCAATTTCTTCCCTTTGGGCATCTTCTGGGATTGAATCAAGCCAATAATGATCGAATCCATGGCTGCCAACGTACATGTTGTTTCTTTGTAGGCAAGATATCTGGTTACTACTCATATAAAGCTCTTTTGAAAAAGCCTTCTCATCATTTGACACAAATTTCTCAAATAATTGATCTGCAATAGCTTTGCGCAACCTTTCAGGTAGCTCGCGCTGTAGCATATATTTTACAAACATTACCTCCGCAGAATCGTATCGACTTGGAACCCCACATTTTTGCCAATAGTATTCGTTTTGTTCCAAATCATACAACGAGCGATTATCATCTAAAGATTGATAAATGCAATTAACCAACACATCTTTATCTGAAACACTGGCAAGAATAAAATGTATCTTGTTCACGTCCAACACGCTATTTGTAAGAATGCATTTTGCTGGCGGAAAAAAACAACCTGATATTTTTTCCTTATCCACACCGGGAAGACCTCGGTAAAGTGATCTATGTAACCATCATCAAATGTCAGAAATATAGACATGGGAGGTAACTTAGATCCGGATTCAATCGAATCTATTAGGTCGTAAGCACTGATAGGATTGTAAAATTTCTTTATGTAGGCAATCTGCTCCCTGAACTGATCTATGGCAAGCCCCTTAATCTCTGGATATATAGTGGACCCCGAAAACTGGACAGCAATAAGGCCATCAACTAGGATGGTAAAAAGGAGGGTCCAGAATGGGGATAAAGAAAAGTCATACGAACGAATATAAAGCGAAGGTGGTATTGGCGTCATTAAGGGAG
>Ga0213870_1000773_pt1 | contig 14888 bp, 15 predicted proteins | sample WICALVC2017_Meta_FD_160119 | JGI IMG/M metagenome (GOLD analysis project Ga0213870, IMG submission 160119) | Freshwater microbial communities from subterranean cave lake in Wind Cave National Park, South Dakota, United States - WICALVC2017 | ecosystem: Environmental > Aquatic > Deep subsurface >... | reverse complement strand
TGTCATTCGCCGTGCCCACACGGCGAGTGACCAATTAAAGTTTTTTGAAAGGGTCTGGGAAAACTTTTGTTCACAAAAGTTTTCCCAGCTTCCCCCCTTATTTGGGACAGGCTCTAACTACTCAGGTGGATAGGCTGTAGGCTGTTAGGTGGGAATCATGTGTGACCATACGAAGCTCCGAGCGTTTGAACTTGCCGACGAAGCGGCAGTCTTGATCTATCGAGTACCCCCGAAGGTTTTTGGCGCCTTGATTTGTTCCATGCGCATTCCTAATAGCCTACAGCCTAAACAACCTGAGTAGTTACAAAGTTTCAACATAAATAAAAAAATGTCACTCGCTGGTGAGGAATGACTTGATGTCATTCCGAACGGCTACATTAGAAATGTGGAAGTTTCTCAGTCAAAGTTTTTTGAAAGGGTCTGGGAAAACATCCCCCTTAACAAAGGGGGAATAAGGGGGATGTTTTCCCAGCTCTCATCCTATCCCACGCCCATCTTCAATTGCAGATTTGTTGGATCAGAGATTCTACATGCGCTTCTCGTGTGAAATATTTTTGGTACTGTTTCATGGCGCGTTGGCTCAAGCTCAGAAATTCTTCCGGTTGGGATAAAAACTGACGAACGTTTTGCGCAATGGCCTCTGGATTGGCATCCGGCACAAGTACACCTGCTTTGCCGTAATCAAGCATTTCCGGAATGGTTCTATATTCAGTGGAGATCACCACGCATCCGTAGGCGAGGGCTTCGATGATAGAGAGCGGCTGGCCTTCGTTGTTGTAATGCGTGGGCAGCACGAAAAAATGGGCATCTTGAAGTTCTTTTTCCTTTTCTTCGCCGAGCACTGTTTTTTTCCACAGCACTTCTTTTTCCAGTCCATACTCGCGGATACGCCGCAAAAAATCTTCCTCCGCTTTGATGGGGGAATGAAAAAGAACTGAATCACTGGCAATCAGAAAACGCCCGCAAAAATGGCATTCGAGAGAAATACGATATTCTTTCACCAAAATACGAACCGCTTCGAGTAAATATAAATACCCTTTCGATTCAATCAGATTTGAAAGGTAGAGAATGCGGATGGGAGCAGAACAGTCTTGGGATGCTTGGAGTAATGAGGACGCTTGTGGCAATTGTTTGGCACTTTTTGGGATATTTTTTTCGTCCATAGGGATGCCATTAAACACGACGGATACCTTATTTTCATAGGAAGGTAAAAAGTCAAATAGACTACGCAAGCTTTCTCCCAGAATCAGAATGCGGTCAGATTTGGAGAGTGTCCATCGGATGAGACATTTTCGGAATGACGATTGATGAGTGTAGAAGATTTTGTAATTGCCCCCATGCAAATGGAGTACAAGGCGGTGTCCTCCCATCCATCCGAGCAGTATAAATATCAAGTCACGCATGAAGCCGTTCCAGGATTGAGCGATGGTCAAGTACAGGTTCCGTTTTTTTTTCACCAGAAGAGTAGCCGCTTGAAAAAAACTTTTAAGTAATTTAGCCAAACGTAAAAACGAAAAACTGCCGTCACGACGGTCAGGATCATGCCCGCCGATGTCAATCACCTTGAAAGGCAGACCGCGTTCTTGATACCCCATGCAGAGCATTTGAAAAGCGAGACTTTGTCCGACAGCAGGAGGAGGCAATGCCCCAATGAGGATAGATTCACGCTCTAAAAGTCTCGGATTTTTAGAGTACAATTTTTGATGGTATTCGATCATATCTTTGTAAGGTTGGATGTAGACAATTTTGTGGGTGAAAATATATTTAGTTTTTTAGGGTGTCTCATGCTACGGTTCCCCCTTGTTTTTTAAAGCGAAAACCATCAAAGGTCAAAACTTTAATGCCCCAATTTCTGGAAACCGACAAATTATACTATTCGATCGGCGAAGTGAAAGACATCACGAATATTGAGAGTCATGTACTTCGCTATTGGGAAACCGAGTTCCCCACTTTTCGACCCAGGAAGAGCCGTACAGGGCAGCGCACTTATACAAAAAAAGACATCGAGATGATCTTCGAAATCCGCCGTCTTTTGTACGAAGAAAAATTTACAATCAAAGGCGCCAAAAACAAACTTAAAGAAAAAATGTCCTCTCTGCCCGAAGACACTTCGATGGAAGACTCCGTCGGCCCACAAACTCAAATGGTATTTGCCCAGGTCGAAAATGCGGTGCATGTCCAAATGAATGACCATACATTTCTGCAAACCTTGCGCGAAAAATTACTCGCGATTTCTCAAACGCTTCGGAAACGGGTTTGAGTTTCCTTGAAAGAACTTCTTTTTTCGGTCATCGTTCCCGCCTTCAACCAAAGCGCTGTTCTCTTAAAATGTCTGGAATCTCAGGCAGCTCAACGGGTTCTCCCTTTTGAGGTGATCGTGGTAGACAATGCGTCTACAGACTGCTTGGAAGACCGGAAACTTCCAAAAAAATTGAACATCAAACGGCTCCGACTTTCTGAGAATCGTTATTTTGCAGAAGCGGTGAATCTGGGATACGCAGAATCTTCCGGCGATTGGATCTTAGTTTTGAATTCGGATGTGGTGTTGGATCGGGATTGCCTGTCTCATGCCGCTCAAACATTTCGAAATCAGCCCGACCTGGAATGCGCAAGCACGGTCTTATACTCTAAAAATAATCGGGTGGATTGCTGTGGTGTTCGTCCGGGAAAAAGTCTGAGACCGCGCGACATTAATACATTGAAAAACGAAACTATTTTTGGTCCCTCTGGCGCAGCATTTTGGATCAGACGCAGTTTGTGTGAACGATTGATTGCGGAAGATAAGTTCTTACTCGATCCAGAAATTTCTTTTTTTTATGTGGACTTGGATTTTGCGTTTCGTTTGAAACAGAGAAATATTCGTGCGCATTTGCTGTCTTCTGCGAAGGGGGTTCACGAAAGGGGCGCTTCCACGCCAAAAAGAAAATCTTTTCTCCCGTTTTCATACTGTCAATTGAGACAGGATTATCAGGCGCTTCTCAGAGAAAATCGAAAATCTTTTCTCAAAAAATGGGGAAAACAAAAACAGTTTTGGAATCTGCCTTTCCTCTGGATTTATGACGGGGCATTAAAATTTATGAGACATTTCTAGTGCACATCTCTGACTTCACTCTAACGCTACGAAAAGTAATTGAGCTCGCCCGCAAAGCTGGGTTGACGGAGTCAGCAAATAAACTCGAGGAGCGTAGCTTTGCCGTATACACCACATCGTCAGAGTTGCATGGCTCAAGTACAAGCTGGGGTTGCGTTAAAGTTTTTTGAAAGGGTTTGGGAAAACTTTTGTTCACAAAAGTTTTCCCAGATTCCATATTTCTTCTCCCATCCCGCCATGTTTCAGCTCTTGAGGGAAAAATTGCGTTTTCACGCAAGGGCTAAGTTGATAAATTGATTTTGTAGGGGGAATTTGGTTGTGGCTGCTATGGTGAGAAATAGTTTTTTAGTGTGTGTTTTGATTTTTTGTGCTCATCCATGTTTTGCTGTGGAACGTCCGCCTTTGGCGCCACCGTCTATCATTGCTATGAGCCGAGAGGATCTCATTTTACATTTCAAAATTTTCATCATCGTGGATTTATTCCAGAAAATTGTGTCCAAACAATCTTCGGAAGGACATGATTTTTTTGCATTGACGGATACGGATTTGGAAGTCTTGATGAAACAATTCATGGCTGAAGCGCCGCTCTTCCAGGAAGTTGAAAAGCCCGAAGTTTTTTTTTGTCAGCAAATTCTTTACATCCAAATGGATTCAATTTTCCTTCGCTGTTACCGTCTGGAAGTGTTACCGAGAGAGTTTGAATTTAAAACAGAAAAAATCAGCGACTTAATTTACCAGGAATTTTATGCCAAGAAAGGCAAGATATAAAAAATGCTTGTAGGCGGAAGAAACGATCCGTGCTGGTGTGGGAGCGGAAAGAAATACAAAAAATGCCACTTGGATCAAGATTTGCGCAGTCCATCACGCTCTGTGGAATCTATGGGGTTAGTTAATTCCAAGTGGATCAAAGATGCCCATGCTATTGAATGGATGCGTCGCGCGGGGTCTTTCAACGGACAGCTTATGGATTACATCCGTCCTTTCGTTCAACCCGGAATCTCCACCGAAAAGCTGGATGATCTGATCCGAAATTACACCTACGACCACGGCCATATCCCCGCATGTCTGGGATACAAAAAATTTCCAAAATCGTCTTGTATTTCAGTGAACGAGGTGGTGTGCCACGGTATCCCGTCTCCAAACGTGATTTTAAAAGATGGGGACATTGTGAACATCGATCTCACAACGATTGTAGGCGGATATTTCGGTGATCAGTCGGAAACCTTTTTGATCGGTCAAGTAACAGATACAGCGTTGCGTTTGACGACCACTTCTGCAAATGCCATGGTTTTAGCTATTAAAATAGTAAAACCCGGTGAAAGTTTTGCGACCATCGGCACAGTGATCGAAGATTATGTCCACGCACAAGGATTTTCCGTAGTGAGGGATTACACGGGGCATGGCATCGGAACAGCGTTTCACGAAGACCCGCCGATTTATCATTTTCGTAATTCCGAAATGAGACCTTATGTGATGGCTCCCGGAATGACATTTACCATCGAACCCATGGTGAATGAAGGTGCTTGGCAAGTGGAAATAGATTCCGTTGACCAATGGACCGTCCGCACCAAAGATCGGAAACTCAGCGCACAGTTTGAACACACTATCCTGGTCACCGAAAAAGGCTGTGAAATTTTAACCCTCACCCCCTCCCTCCTCCAAACACGCGTCATCAGTCACCTCGCAACAATTCCAGAGAACATTATTCCTTAGGCCCAGAGAAAGAGGGGAGGGGAGGAAAAGGGAGAGGGAGCTGGGGAAACTTTTGTGGACAAAAGGTTCCCCAGACCCTTTCAAAAAACTTTAACCGTAACATAATAATATCGACATAATTGGCATTCCCTATAGCAACAAAGAGTTGAGCAGACGTTTGGCTCTTTCGTGATAAGTTGCTCCTCAAGGACTGTTTCTCAATCAAAGTTTGGGTCATTCGCCGTTCACGGCGAGTGACCCATTCAAAGTTTTTTGAAAGGGTCTGGGGAAACTTTTTTTCAAAAAAGTTTCCCCAGTTCCTCCCTCCCTCCCTCCTCCTCTCCTTTTCCAAACATAACCTGTCATAGCTTGTGCCCGAGTTGTTTTATTATTTCGAAATGTTTTTTTTCAACGGGTTGTACGGACAAACGTATTCCTTTACGGATCACCAGGAGTGTTTCAAGATTTTTTGTGCGGCGTAGTTCTTCCAGGGGTACAAAGCGTGGAAAAATTTCTACGAACTCGACATCTACCATGAACCAGATAGGTTTTTCAGGATTTGATTTTGGATCAAATCCTTTATGGTTTTTCTCGAACGTGGTGAAATCAGGATATGCTTCGCGGCATACGCGTGCTGTTCCTGCTACTCCTGGAGGCTTTGCATTGCTGTGATAGAACAGTACAAGGTCGCCTATCCGCATTTGATCGCGCATGAAATTTCTAGCCTGATAATTTCGAACTCCGTCCCAGGAGCTTTTTCTGAGACGTTCTAAATCATGAATCGAAAAAGAGTTTGGCTCGCTTTTCATCAACCAGTATTGAGGATAGGGCTGCATGAGATTCAAAAAAGATTGCTGCATAGATTTTTAAGTGAAAATAAAAACACGGTGCTTGTTAGGACAAAACGATAATGCTTTTGACTCCACACGGGGCCTGCGTAGTGTACGCCGATCCTTGGTGTGGTGGAAATTTTGGAATGGGAAATGACTTCGCCTCGGTTTTCGATCCACAAAGCATTGGTGCGTGACGCTTTTTTGCCATTGAGGTGACCATCAATATGCAAAAAATTCGTGAGACGCCCTGGCCCGACCACTCCTTCCACTCCGCGGATCAACACTGCTGCTGGATAATTTTTCGGACCTGTCACGATATTCAGCATCCAGTGCACCCCGTAAATCAGATAGACGTACCAGGTTCCCGCAGGTCCAAACATGACCTGGTTTCTGGGTGTACAGCCCCGATGCGCGTGAGAGGCCTTGTCTTCGAATCCATCATAGGCTTCGAGTTCAGTGAGACACAGAGCGTGTGTCTTTTGCTCCACGCGGCGTAGTAAATATTTTCCAAGTAAATCTTGTGCGACTTCCAGCGTGGAACGGTTGAAAAAATCTTGGGTTAGAATTTTTGAGTTCAACGGAGTTAGAAGCGCTTCTAAAAATATTCCGGCGCGTTGCCCTGTTTCCATTTGATGTTACAGCCTATCGAAGGCTTTTGATCCTGGGGCACAGGTTTTTCTGAAAGCACGGCATCTATCGCCTGACGCAAATCGGAGCCAGTCACGGGAACCTGATTTCCAGGACGTGAGCCATCCATTTGTCCGCGATAAACAAGATTCTGATTTTTATCGAACAGAAAAAAATCAGGGGTACAGGCGGCACGATACGCTTTTGCAACCGCTTGGGTTTCATCGATCAAATAGGGGAAAGGGTATCCTGCGCTTTTAGATTCTTCGATCATTTTCTGTAGAGAATCTTCGGGATACTTTTCTACATCGTTGGAATTGATGGCCACAATAGCGATTCCCTTAGTCTGATAATCCCTGGCAATAGAAACGAGTCCCGATTGAACATGTTTCACGAAGGGACAATGATTACAAATGAACATCAGCAGCAGGGCTCTTGATTTTTTAAATTCGTCCAAACACCGTATTTTTCCGTCCACATTTTTGAGGGAGAAAAATGGAGCAGGGGTTCCAAGAAGGAGCATGGTGGAAGATGTGAGGGACATAATGAATCTCCTTTAAAAGTTGTTGTGGGAGGCAGGGGGATGTGTTCCCCCAAACTCCTTCAAAAAACTTTAACTAAAAAATACACAAGAAAAATTATTTCAGCTATTTTTTAATTAAATTTTAAATCATTTCTTGTGGCACTCGCCGTCACGGCGAGTGCCACAGTGAAAGTTTTTTGAAAGGGTCTGGGAAACCTTTTGTTCATAAAAGTTTTCCCAGCTCCCTCTCCTCTTCCATTTATCGCAAAAATTTTATCGTCTGCAATCGCATTCCCAAGCTTTTTTCCAGGCAGTTTCAGCATCGTCGAGATTGCCGTTCAAATACAGCGCCATTCCATGTTGACGGTGCGCTCTGGAATAGAAAGGGTTGATCTCAATTGCTTCGAGACAATCTTTAATCGCTCCGTCATAGTTTTTTTGCTGGCATTTTTTTCGCGCGTCTTCGATGAAATCTTTGGCAATTTTAGAGTTATCGGAAAAAGAAGCAGCTAAAAAAGAAGATTGTGCAGAAGGGTGTTGTTCAAGCACAGAGAGTGTTTGAGGGGGGAGTTCGTTTTCACTCATTGCGGGATTAGACCTAACAGTTTGTCCAATAGTTCATCAATGATTTTCCAGAGTTTACGGGATTTTTCAAAATTTTCTGTAGTGCCTGCGGCTTTGTTATTGTCTGAAAGTTTTTCGCTCTGGGTTTCGCACCGGGTATTGATTTTAGAGCCTAGATTTTTAATCTTTTTCCAAAGTTTTTTATCTTCTTCAAACACTTCATGGATGGAGAGACATTCATCCCCCAAATCCAGAATTTTTTGTTGCAGTGTGTGGAATGTGCTAAGGCTGCTTTTTTCAAAATCATCCAGAATGCTTTTTCTTAGATCCTGAATGCGTTGGATTCGAGCTTGCAGACGATTTTTTCGAAGCTGCTCCCGGTAATTTTCCCCGGTGTTTTTAAACTCGACTGAGGGTTGCTCGACTGAGGGTTGCTCGACTGAGGGTTGCTTGTTGGAGGGGACCTTAGTCCAAGAGTTTGAATCCTTCGCAAAGGCAAAAAGAGTGATTATGGAAATTAAAGAGTAAACGAGGAGTTCCATAAGAACAAGTCCTATAAAAAAAATCATACTAAAGCATTTTTTTGAAAGTGCATACTTTAAAATATCGTCATTCAATAACTCTTCCCTAGCTCTGGTGGACTTTTGTTCTTGACAGCTTCGGTGCTAACTTATATCATTCCCCGCTTAAATATTGAGCGGCTAACATCTCAATAGAGTTTTTTTATTTGGAAACTATTTTGGAACTTATTTTTGTGGGAAGTGGGGATCAGCGGTGCAAAACGAACTCAAGACTTTCATTGATTACATGGAACGCGAAAAAGGGGTGGAACGATCTGTGCTCGTTGACACCGTCAAATCTTCTTTGGAATCTGCTGTGCGTAAAAGCGTTTCCGAAATTGCCAATCCTATCATTCAGATCAATTCTGAAAACTTTCAGGTGACCGTATTTGGAGAATTTCTGGTTATTCCGGACAACAAACTAGCGAAAATCAACGAAATCCGTTTGAGTGAAGTAAAGAAGAATCATCCGGAAGCACAACTTGGCCAATCCGTACTTGTGGAAGTGACTCCGAACAATCTTGGCCGTATCGCCGCACAAACTGCGAAACAAGTGATTGTACAGAAACTTCGTGAAGCGGAAGCGAACGTTGTATTTAACGAATACAAGGACAAAGTATTTCAAATCATCACAGGCACTGTTCGTCAGCACGAACGTAGAAATGTGGTGATAGATTTGGGTCGTGGGGAAGCCATTTTGCCGCCCAGAGAACAGGTTGAAAATGAAGAGTATCGGGTTGGAGACCGCTTGAAACTTTTGGTGATTGATGTTTCCAAGAGTAGTCAAAATCCGGAAATTATCGTGTCTCGCTCTCATCCGGTGTTCGTTAAAAAAATGTTCGAAATTGAAGTTCCGGAAATTGCTGATCAGACTGTTGAAATCAAGGGAATTGCCAGAGAAGCCGGATACCGCACTAAAATTGCTGTTTTTTCTAAAGACGCCAAAGTGGATTGCGTGGGCGCTTGTGTCGGGATGCGTGGTGCTCGGGTTAAAAATATCGTGCAGGAGCTGAATGGCGAGAAAATTGATATTGTGCCCTGGTCTTCGGATATTCAGACGTACTGCCGCAATGCGTTGAATCCGGCGAAACTGAGACATATTGTCTCTAACGATGAAGAGAAGCAGCTCTTGGTCTACGTTGACAAAGGACAATTTTCTCTTGCGATTGGAAAGCGTGGAAACAACGTGCGCCTCACTTCCAAATTGTTGGGGTGGAGAGTAGACATCGAAGCTCTCGAAAAAGATGTCCTTCCTGTTTCGGCAACGCCTTCCAGTGAAGAAAATGCTGATCTTCCTGTGGGGGCAGATCCTTTAGATATCCCTCTCGATTCGATCGAAGGACTGAGTAAAAAGGTAAAGGAATTCCTTATGGAAGCAGGGTATAGCAGTCTGGCGCAGTTGAAAAATATCAATTCGGATGAATTGTACGCCATTCCAGGAGTGGGAAAAACAAGCGCCGAAGAAATAATGGAACACATTAAAAAAGCCACTAAACACTACAAAAACATGTAACTACTCAGGTTGCTTTTATTTTGGCTCATGACAAGGTGCGAGGAGCGCAGAACCGCAGTGTATACGACTATACATGAGGATTTGAGCACCACAGCAACGCGGTCATGAGCTAAAAGAGAAGTGACCTGATGTAGTTACAAAAATATATGAGTACCCGCTATGCGAATCTACGACCTTGCCAAACAAAAAAACTGTTCCACCGACGATATCAAAAAAATTCTTGATGAGTTGCATATTTCTTACAAATCTCACTCCTCTTCCATTCCAGAAGAAAAGCTGAAAGAAGTGTTGGCTCGTCTTGACTCTGCTAGCTATAACAAAGCCGCAGGCGCTAACAAAGCCGCAGGCGCTAACAAAGCCGCAGGCGCTAACAAAACTGCAGGCGCTAACAAAACTGCAGACACTTCTGGGGAGAAAAAGAGCAAGATGGCTGTAACAAAGCCGCAGGTGCTCGAAAAAGCTTCGAAGCAAAAAGAAGAGAAGTTAAAAGAAAATAAGAAAGAAAAAAACGATAAGCAAGACGATAAGAAAAAAACAACAGAAATAACCGCTACGGCAGCAGTAACAAAACTACAAGCGCCGAAGCTTGAAAAAAAACTTTCTCAAGCAAAGTTACGGGCGCTAGAAAAACCTCAAGATATTGTCAGACATAAGCCTCAAGAAGAACAGGCTGCTTCTGTTGTTCCGTCTGTTCTTATTTATGAAGAATCTAAGGCTTCTCCAAAAGCGTCAAGCAGTGTTGCGAACTTATTAGTGCCTGAACCTGATGAACTGCTCCCTATTCCTCCCAAATACAAAGTCGCAGACGCTAGCGCTCTTTCCCCTTCACCTTTGCTGGGTGAGCTTCCTGAAGAAATTGAAGAAGAAATTGAATCTTACGAGGAAGCTTACGAAGAAGAAGCTTATGAGGAGAAAACAGCAGCCAAGAAAAAGGGACACAAAAACAAAGCTGCAGGCACTACGGATCATGTTAAAGACTCTCAAAAGCAGTCTGAGCCTGAAATTCAGATCACACAAAATCTAGAGTCTTCTGTTTTAAGCAGCGGCATAAAAAATCCTATCACTGTGCAAAACGGTCTGACAGTTAAAGACCTTGCAGATGTGAGTGGTATTCCTGCTTCCGAAATCATTAAAAAATTATTTCTCATGGGAATGATGGCTTCTATCAATCAAAGTTTAGATAAAGATACGATTTTGATTGTTGCTGATGAATTTAAAGTGCCGATCGAAGTCACTGATCTTCTTCCTGAGTCCGTACCTGTGACAGACGTGATGGAAGAGTCAGCCCTTGAGATTGAAGAAGAAACATTGGAGACGCGACCTCCTGTTGCTACCATCATGGGGCATGTGGATCATGGAAAAACCACTCTCCTGGATGCGATTCGCAAGAGTAAAGTTGTAGATCAGGAGTCGGGTGGGATCACTCAACACATTGGCGCTTATTTGGTGCCACACGGAAATGGACATATTTGTTTCATTGATACGCCTGGTCACGCAGCCTTTTCCTCCATGCGTTCCATGGGGGCGAACGTGACTGACATTGTAGTTTTAGTTGTCTCTGCAACAGACGGTTTGCAGCCGCAAACTCTTGAAAGTATTCGCCACGCTAAAGAAGCGGAAGTTCCCATCATTGTCGCTATCAACAAGATTGACGCGACTGGTGCTAATCCGGATCGTATTAAATCACAGCTCGCTGAAAACGGATTGACTCCTGAAGATTGGGGCGGAGATACGCTTTGTGTGAATGTTTCCGCGCTCAAAAATGAAGGCATTCAAGCGCTTCTGGATGCGATTGTTCTTCAGACCGAACTTTTGGAATTAAAAGCCAACCCGAAAGGCAAAGCGTTTGCCATTGTTTTGGAAAGTTGTCAGACGGATAATATGGGCCCCATGATCACTGTGCTCGTTAAGAATGGACTTTTTCGAGTGGGTGACGCACTCGCTTGCGGACATGTCTTCGGAAAAATCAAGCGTATGGAAAATGATCAAGGGCAAGTTATTCAGATCGCCAAGCCTTCCTATCCTGTCCGTGTGTTTGGATTTTCAGGGGTGGCAGACACCGGAGGGCGCGTCCGGGTTTTCCAGTCGGACAAGGAAGCCAAAGAATCTGCTCGTGTTGAGTCGGATCATCGCCGCCACGATGTACTGAAGAAAAAAGAAGCGATCACTGTGGATAATCTTTATTCGTCCATTCAAGCTGAAAAGAAAAAAGAACTCAAAATTATATTGAAAACAGACATGACGGGCACTCTGATGGCATTGAACACGATGCTCTCGGAGTTGGTTTCAGAAAAAGTGCGTCTCAAAGTTATCCATTCTGCGACTGGCACCGTGACTGACTCAGACGTCATGCTTGCAGAGGCTTACAATGCAGCCATTTATGCTTTCCGTGTGAAAGTCAATTCTTCTGCGCAAATCACAGCCAAACGCGGGAAAGTGTTGATTAAAGCATTTAATGTGATTTATCATATGGTTGAAGAAATGCGTAAGGCCATGGAAGAGCTTTTAGATGCAGAATACATGGAAGTGGCTTTGGGCGTCTGCGAGGTGAAGCAGATTTTCAAAATATCTAAGGTGGGCGCCATTGCAGGTTGCCTAGCGATTCAGGGTAAAGTCACGAGAGATTCTGTCTGTCGCGTACGCCGTAAAAACAAAGCTACAGGCTCTGAAGAATTGTTAGTTATCGAAGCTAAAATATCTTCGCTCAAACACTTCAAAAATGAAGTATCTGAAGTTAAAATGGGGACAGAGTGTGGTATTTGCCTTCAGGGCTTTACGGATTTCGAAGTGGGGGATATTTTAGAATTTTATAAAATGCAACAGACCGCTTCGGTATTGTGATTTTTTAAATTCCTCATTGATTGAATGATGAAAAATTTTCATGTCCACTCGAATAGACAAAATTAATTCTGAACTTCAAAAGAAACTTTCAGACATCATTCTGTTTGAATTAAGCGAGCCCTCCCTCTCCTCTTATTTTTTTACGGTAATCAGAGTGGACTGCAGTGCAGATTTACAGCACGCCAATGTGTTTGTGTCCATTCTGGGAGACAAGAACAAATCTGAAAAGGGTTTTTCCGAGTTATGCCGCCATCTCAAGAAAATCCAAAAACTGATGGCAGCCCGTATTCACATGAAATTCACGCCCAAACTTTTTCTCAAATTCGATGACACTTCGCTTTATGTGGCAAAAATTGATTCTCTCTTAAATCAAATAAAGAGTGATTCACAATCTCTCAATAACAAAGCCACAGGCATTTTGTCGTGCAAGGAAACTTCAAAAATCAACCCATGAATTCGATTGGGGACGGGTACTTTCTAATAGACAAACCTGCAGGATGGACATCTTTCGATTGTGTGCACTTTTTAAAACATTTTTATGGATTTAAAAAGGCGGGGCATGCCGGATCCTTGGACCCCATTGCAACGGGACTCATGGTGATCCTCGTGAATGGCGCCACAAAATGGTTTGATGCACTTCAAAAAAACCCCAAAATTTATGAAACACGTCTCCTACTCGGTGTCTCCTTCGACACTCAAGATATCACAGGGGTCGTGACCGAACTGCGTCAGCCGGAAACAGAACCCTCAGAAGGGTTAGTTCGCGAAGCTTTACAAACCTTTGTTGGCGAAACCATGCAAATACCTCCGGCTTACAGCGCTCTGAAAGTGCATGGGAAACCCGCTTACGCTTATGCTCGTCAAGGCGAAATGCTCACCCTTCCGGGACGCCCCGTATTCATTCACAAAATTAAGTTATTGCATTACCGTTTCCCGGAAATTTCTTTTCACCTCGAATGCAATAAAGGTTTTTATGTGCGCACTCTCTGCTTTGATCTTGCCTTGAAACTGGGAACGGCTGGGGTCCTCTGTTCCTTGAAACGTCTGGCGCAATCGGGACATACGGTCCAAGAAGCATTGTCTCTGGAACAGCTCCCAGAAAATATAGCGCCGCATCTAAAAACCCTATGAAAAGAGTGTGAAACAAATTTATGGGCATAAAGAGAAAACAGGGAAAACTTTTGTGGACAAAAGTTTTCCCAGACCCTTTCAAAAAACTTTGACTGGGTCACTCGCCGTGAACGGCGAGTGACCAAAACTTTGATTGGGGAACAGCCATTGAGTAACATCCCATCCCAGAAACGCCTGGGCATCTGTTCGACTTTGCACTGTAGGGAATACCAATTGTGTCAATATTATTATGTGCTTATTAGTAACCTTGTTAGAAAAGAGGAGATTTTTAAGTCCAAGTTTTTTGAAAGGGTCTGGGAAAACTTTTGTCCACAAAAGTTCTCCCAGTTCTCTCCTCTCTCTCTTTTTCTTCCAAACATTTACCCATAAATTTGTCTCATACCCTTATGAAAATTTTTACTCATTTGAAGGATTTTACTTTCCTTCCGCACTCTTCCCAGAAAAAAACCGTGCTGGCCATCGGCAACTTTGACGGGATCCATCAGGGGCATCACTTGATCCTCCAAACAGCCGTGCAAATGGCGAAAGAACTTGAAATTCCTGCTGGTATATTCACTTTTAGAACACATCCAAAAACCTTGCTATATGGGAAAAAGATGGAGTTCATTTTAACTCCGGAACAACGCTTATCTTACTTTGAAGCCCAAGGCATAGATTTTTGCCTGATGCTGGAGGAATCAAAGCGCTTTTTTGAAAAGACACCCGATCAGTTCATTCAGGAAGTGCTTTGCAATTTACTCCATGTCCAGATGCTCGTCGTGGGAGAAAATTTTCGATTTGGGTTTCAAGCGAAAGGAAGTGTGGGGTATTTAAAAAAAATTAAAAAACTTTTAGATTTCGAAGTCAAAGTGATTCCGATGTTGAAAAGTTGCTTCGAAGTCGTGAGCAGCAGCCGTATACGCAAGTCTATTGAGAATCTCGATTTCGAGGATGCTAACCTCCTTTTGAATCGCATTGAATTTTTAACAGGCATGGTTATTCCCGGGAATACCTTGGGAACAAAATTGGGATTCCCAACGGCAAATGTGCAATTACCAAAAGAGCAAACGGTTCCCAACGGTGTATACGCAGTGCGTTGTTGGCTTGGGATACAGCAATTCCAAGGACTTATGAATGTTGGAACTTCTCCCACTTTCGGAGAAAATAAACTGCGTTGTGAAATTCATCTTCTGAACTTTGAAAAACGAAACCTGTACCAAGAGAAAATTACTTTCCAAATCTTGAATAAAATCCGCGACGAAAAAAAATTTTCTTCAAAAGAAGAACTCATCCAACAAATCCGGCAGGATATTGAGAATGTAAAAAAGAAAGAAAGAAAAGAAGAGAAATAGAGAGAGATAGGGAAATAGGGATCTGGGAAAACTTTTTTGAAAAAAAGTTTTCCCAAACCCTTTCAAAAAACTTTGATTGGTCACTCGCCGTGCGGGCACGGCGAGTGACAAAAGCTTTAGAAAATTTGGTAATGAGAATCGTAACCTAGGGTGTTAAGCAGAATAGATTTCATCCCAAATTC
>Ga0213870_1000772_pt1 | contig 14909 bp, 26 predicted proteins | sample WICALVC2017_Meta_FD_160119 | JGI IMG/M metagenome (GOLD analysis project Ga0213870, IMG submission 160119) | Freshwater microbial communities from subterranean cave lake in Wind Cave National Park, South Dakota, United States - WICALVC2017 | ecosystem: Environmental > Aquatic > Deep subsurface >... | reverse complement strand
CTCTAAGATACTCCATCGATCCTCATTTTCCCGGCATATGGGGGGACCTACTTACTATTCCTGCAGTAACTCTCAGTGATATCGCGGATCTAAAGAAAAAATTGGACGTTAAATACTCACATATGCCTTCCATTCAAGACATCGGGATGGGTTATCCGTATTACAATACAGCTACTCGGCTTTCAAATGTATTGATTGTAGGTTTTGCATTATTTCTATTTATAGTTTTGTTGCTTGCACTGATGGTTTTTATTTTATCAAGCTAAGAACTTTTTTATTTTCCATACCCTCACTGTAATATATATTAGAATGACCTCCAAGTACTAAAAAATAATAAGAACAATAATCCAAATGATAGTTATAATCGCCAAACCAATCAGACGATAGCTTAGATCCTTAGTAATCCACGAAGGATATAAATTTGTAACATGAAATCTTCCAGTTTGCATGTATATCTCTAAATCATTGGATAACTCCACATGTGGATTTTGTATAAGGATTTCCTTGATAATAGTAGTGTCTAATGGATATTTAATGAAGCCAATCAATCCCAAAATTGGGTACCACGCAATAGTTTTCCATGCGTCATTTGATAGCGCTTCAAGATCCAAAGTCCAAGAAAAAACTCGGAATAGATCGAGAGTATTTTTTAACCTCAATTTGGTAATGGAATCTATGAGAATCTGCTCTTCATCGTGCTGGGTTCTTATGTAGATATAGTTGCTTATCACCTCTACTTTTTTATTGAGATTTGGAAGTACGAACAAATAGTTGTATAACCCAATAACGATTAAGAAAAATATGAAGATCAAAAATATTATCAGTACATTATCCACAGTTTGAGTATAGAATATTGTCGTCTCAGCGACAATGGAACCGAAGAGAAGGAACAGGGAAGCCAAATTTGTAATAGTTGTATTTTGGTACAAATAGCGCTCGGGCGGCAATTGTACAGAAATTAACGATTAAGAGAAGCCATTACCCCAGTACCAGAAAGCTCCTGACCGAAGTAGGGAGATGAATGGCGAACTCCAAGAGAGTCGCTTTCGGTACGGGGTTTCGACTCCGCGATTGGAATCAAAAGGTATGAAGCCGCCGCCCGCAGTCGGCGGAATCTCACTTTTCTTGAACTTAATTTATGACATTGATCGGATTCTCTTCTAAACAAGATTGAATAGTCGCAATCAACTCAGTACCCAATCTTTGTGAAGCTTCTTTGGTGTTGAAAGCCATATGGGGAGTAGCGACAACATTGGGTAATTGTGCGAAATTTAAGATATCCTGATCCGCTCGAGCAGAGTTTGTACCAAATAGATACATCAGTGTAAACGGTACATAGTTCGTAAATCTTCATCGTTTTCAACTTGACTAGCTTCTACAATTTTCACCTCATCGGGAATTTCAAATACTTCACGCAAGTATTTGATCTCTTTTATACAGGGAAACGGAAATATAAACACACTTTCCTGAAACGGGTAGAACTCCAGCTGTTTTAGTTTTTCTCTAAACAATTCGCGTATCTCTTTCTTATCGTTTCCAATGTCAAACATGATAAACCTCCATTTACCATCCCAATGATCAGGGCGATCAATTTTTATCTTATCGACGTCGTATCTAAGGGTCTCCGTTTTCCCTTTCTCAGTAATTCGCACTACAGTACCTTCTTTTGTCTCAGACATTTGGACTAATCCTTTCCGTTGCAAGTTTTTTATGTTTCGCACAAGCAGTGGTCTGTGGAAGTCCTTCCATTTGCGATAATTTGGATCTTTTACAAACAACTTCACTGCTCCCGGTGCAATAAAAGCCGCAGTCAGAATTGCCCCTGCTTTTAAAAGGTCAAGAATGAGTTCTTTGCGTGGATATTCTCGCGACTCAGTATTCTTTGAATTTCTCATCTTCCCTTGTTATAGCACTTTCTCAAAAATGGTACAATCTATGCTCGAGCAGGAAATGTACCGGAATGAATCAGAGTTGGTTGAGCATTACTATCTTTACGAATGTCTTAAAATGTCTTAAGTAGTATCTTACTATCCGGTCAACCGTTCTACGTACTGAACACCTCTGGTTGAGCCTAGTTTTTTAATGAATCCCCCTCGCATAAGCATCTTCAGGTCGTAGTGGAGCGTACTTTCTGGAATTATCACAAAACGGCGTTTGATTAGAAGATATTAATTGACGTTTCGCACTTTGCGGGCGAAGATGTCAAGCCGATCCACGCCAAATTTCTCAAGTTCGCGACTCCAGTGATCGATAAATGGCTGCTGTTTGTGGATGAGCTCTTCATCAGTCATGGCTTTTATTTCTTTCTCTGTATACTCACAGGCAAAATCACGATCGGCCAATCTGTGCATAAGCTCATGCCAAAAGGTCTCCTCATCGTACTGTCTCCTGTATTTGGCCGCATCGCTTTCATCCTCCAGAAGTAGTGTCGGGAAAAATCGCTGTGCCTCCTGGTCATATTCGATATATTCAGACAAACCTGCTTTGTGAGCAATTTCATAGATATATTGGGTCACTTGCTCAAAATCATCCACTTCCTCATCCCCTCGGGTACCCGTGCGAAACGCATTGACAATCCAGTTGCCCAGATAGACAAGCTTGAGAAGAAGCAGGAGTTGTTTTTTGGAAAGTTGGACGTCCATATAATAGAAAACTATCATGCCTGATTGGAGAAAAAAATGCAAGATTGTCTCGGTGTTTTATCGTTTAGGAGATTGCTTCTTCGCTCTCGCCCCAGTACATCTTACCACTCGTCTTTTCATCCCGATTTAATCGGGAACGACTCGTGGAGCGATTGAACGGGACTGCGGGCAAAAACAATTATCTCTTGGGTGATTGCTTTTTTGCCCTTGCTTTCTGCGCCAAGCCTGCTTTTCGTCGCTCTTTGGCACGAGGATCACGAGTAAGAAATCCCTGTTTTTTAAGAATTGGCCTGTATTTTTCTACATCAATTGTTTCAAGAGCTCGTGAAATGCCATGGATAAACGCATCCAATTGACCCCGCAATCCACCCCCCACAATAAGAGCTGATATGGCAAAACGTCCGATTGAATTGGTCGTGCGCAGTGGCTCCAGGTATAGTTTTTTGGGCATTTCTCCCGTAAAGTATTCATCAATTGACCGTCCGTTGACGACAATATCACCCTTTTTCAATGCTTTCCCAGATACAGTCACATCTTTATCTGCTACGACATAGAGCCTCACTCTGGCGGAAGCTTCTTTGCGACGTCCAACTGCCTGGTAGTAGGCAACTTTTTTATCGTTTTCCACTGTTTTGGTATCTTTTTGTTTTGTATCTTGTTTTTGAATAGTCATTTAATTAGGTATCACGAGCTTGATTATTCTCGTGGTACTTGTGGTACTTCCCCTTCTCGTGGTACTTCTTTTAATTTCTCTTTATACGGATGATTGTCATCAGCAAAGACAAACAGGCGCCTGAGCATTGAATCACGAAGTTTGTTTTGGGGAAGCATTCCTGAGACCGCCTGAGTGATGATACGTGAAGGAGTTTTCAATCGTACCTGAGTAAGTGTCTTTACTTTTCTCCCCCCTGGATATCCTGAATAGTGCTGGTACACTTTCTGTTGTTCTTTTTTCCCAGAAACTGCAACACCTCTGGCATTGGTAACAACGACATAATCTCCACAATCGAGATGCGCTACAAAATACGGTTTTCCCTTCCCCATGAGAATCTGTGCAATCTGGGTGGCAAGTCTTCCAAGAATTTTCCCCTGCGCATCAAAAAGAAACCAGGATCTTTTGATATCAGCAAGTTTGGTTGCGGTAGACGTTTGTCTTATCATACTTTATTTGTTTTTCTTTTTTGCTTGTCTTTTTTTCCTCTGTTTAACAGAAGCCTGTTTTTTATCTGGTTTTTTTGTTCCTTTGACAACTTTTACTACCTTTTCTACTTTTTTACCCGCCACAGCTTTAGCGACGGCGGGCTCTACTTTTTTTCCCGCCTCAACTGTCCACTCCACAATCACTTGTTCACTCCCATCCCCTATCCTTTGACCCAAGCGTATGATTCGAAGATAGCCGCCGATTTTTTCTGTGAACCTGGGAGCGATATCATTGCGCAGTTTTTCAATAAGCTCTTTTCGTACCAGAAATGACGAAAGTTGATTGACTGCGGCGAAGGACCCATCCTTTGCGGCAGTCACCAGCTTCTCCGCAAGTGAACGGATGGCTTTGGCCTTTGCAACGGTGGTTTTGATACGACCACGAAGAATAAGAGCCGCCAAAAGAGAGCGAAAGAGTGCTTTCCTCTCCTTCACATCACGATTGAGTTTTCGCCCAAAATACGAGTGTTGCATATGCCTTATACGGTAAGAGCAATACCTTTCTCTCGCAATATTTCCTCGATATAATTGATAGACTTCACTCCGAGGTTTTTGATCTTATACAAGACCTTTTTGGGGGTACCCAACAGTTGTCCGACGGTATCAATACCGCCGTTGTGCAATGCATTTACAATTCTGGTGGGTAGATCAAGCTCTTCCAAGGTCATTTTTAGAATTTCTTCAGAGATTGTGGGTGTGACAGCCACGCTCTCGGATGGTTTTGCTTTCGGTTCGTAAACCTGCAAAAAGTATGATACGAGTTGCTTTGCCGCTTCCCTCAGAGCATCAAATGGGGCTATCGTTCCATCCGTCCAAATCTCAATAATTAGTTTATCCAAATTGGTCATGCGTCCCACACGAGTTGCCTCCACGCGGTAGTTGACTCGTCTGATGGGTGAGAACATTGCGTCCACTATCATAGTACCCAGAGGCTTCTCTCCTTCGTATTCATCGGCCATAAAATATCCATAGCCGGGCTCAACGGTAAGTTCCATATCCAGTTTTGCCTTAGACGATGTAAGCTCACCCAAATGAAGATCGCCATTGATAACATCTGCCTCGGTAACTTCCAAATCAGCCGCGGTGACTTTGGCGGGGCCTTTCACCACAAGCGTGGCGGTCACTGGTCGATCTGAGGTGAGTTTGAAACGTAGTTTTTTGATGTTTAACAGTAATTGAATGACGTCTTCTTTCAATCCCGTCATGGTAGAAAAAGGATGACGGACGCCCTCGATTTTCACTTTCGTCACAGCAGCACCCTTGAGTGACGTCAAAAGTACGCGTCTCAGACTGTTTCCTAACGTATGACCATACCCCTGCTCAAGTGGTTCAATGATAAACCGGCCGTAATCAACTCCGTCGGTATCCTTTTTTATAAAAAACTTTGGCTCAATCATACGAGCATCCTTTCTTACACTGTAAATTTGAACAGATTGCTATGCAATCTGCAAAATTTCTTTTAGAAATTTTTTCAAATTTACAGTGTTATCGCGAATAGAACTCAATAATCAGCTGTTCGTTGATGTCTTCTAAAACGTCTTCCCGCTTGGGTAGGCGTGTAATTTTTCCGACCGGTCCGCGGCGAGCCAACCAGGCTGCGATTTTGGGTTCTTTCTCCTCAAGAAGTTTTTTCACCGCTGGCATTGCAAGCATTTTATCTTTGGGTACAATCACCATACCGGGTCTCACCAAAGCTGAAGGAATGGTAAGCCGTTTCCCATCCACTATGACGTGGCCATGGGTGATGTATTGGCGTGCAGCAGCGCGGGTTGGTGCAATATTGAGCCGATACAACACATTATCAAGACGTCTCTCCAGAAGGATAAGAAGAGCCTCGCCGGTATTTCCTAGCACTCGTGCCGCAGCGTCAAAGTATTTTTTAAATTGCCGCTCCAAAAGTCCATACATTCTCTTCACTTTCTGCTTTTCACGTAACTGAGTACCATAATCTGATGTCTTTCTCCGGCTTTTTTGGCCATGCATACCTGGGGTAATCTTGAGGCGTCTGAGAAGTTGGGCATGGGAATTGCTCCCGGGTGTTTGTAGTCCCAGGTCAATTCCCTCTCTTCGGGCTAATCTGTTTCGTGGTCCGCGGTATCTGGCCATATAATTAATTTCTAATTTTTAATTTATAATTTCTAATCTCCCGCCATCAGGCGGGATCCCGCTGAGGCGGGAAATTTTACAATGAATTTAATTTTTAATAATTTGAAATTTGGATTTGAATAAAAATTTAAAATTTGAAATTAAAAATTATTTTATACCCTTCGTTTCTTCTTCGGCCTTACCCCATTGTGTGGCATTGGCGTCACATCGGCAATCATAGAAATTGTCAAACCGGCACTTTTGAGTGCTCGAAGTGCTGCATCTCGTCCAGATCCCGGACCTTTGATGTATACCTCAACACTTCTGAGACCAAAACCTGAGATTACTTTTTTGGCAACCTGGTCAACAGCGGATGTCGCGGCAAAGGGAGTAGCACGCCTCGTACCCTTAAATCCCACAGATCCTGATGATCCCCATCCTAGTGTGTTTCCCTTCTCATCAGTGAAGGTAACAAGTGTGTTGTTGAAGGTAGACGTCACATATACCTTTCCTTTTTCAACAACCCGTGATGTTTTTTTGGCTTTCATACGTATTTAGCTTGTTGTTTCTTTTTTGCTTCCTGTTTCAAGTTTGGCACGTACGTCTTTGCGAAGAGCTCCAACAGTCTGACGTTTACCACGCTTCGTCCGTGCATTGGAACGGGTTCTTTGCCCGCGGACAGGAAGCCCTCGAGCATGACGTATTCCACGGTAACTGCCAATTTCTCGCAAGCGTTTGATATTTTCCGTCACATCTCCCCGCAAATCTCCCTCCACCTTAAATTCTTTATCCAACACTTTAGCTATTCTACCGACTTCTTCCTCGGTAAGTTCTTTCACTCGTTTGGAAGCGGTAAGATTAGCCTTGGACAGTATAGTAATTACATTGCTTCTCCCCACTCCATATATATGGGTAAGAGCGATGTCAAGTCTTTTGTGCGCTGGTAAATCGATGCCTGCGATACGAGCCATAAAAACAATATTAAAAATAAAATCTCAAATATCAAAAAGTATATGGTAATTATTAAATATTATTTTTCCTTTTTATTTTTGATTTTTTATATTTAATATTTGATATTCTTTATCCTTGTCTCTGCTTGTGCTTGGGATTGTCACATACGACAAACACTTTGCCCCGTCGAACGACAATCTTGCATTTATTACATCGTTTTTCCAAAGATGAATGTACTTTCATAGCAAATTAAAAATTAAATATCAAAAACATTTTGCTTTTTAATTTTTGATTTACTTAAGCCTGTAGGTAATTCTCCCTTTGGTAGGATCGTATGCTGTCATCTCTACACGCACCGTATCTCCAGGAAGAATTTTTATGTAATGCATGCGCATTTTTCCTGATAGATGACACAGAAGCAACTTACCATCGGCAAGTTTCACGCGAAATAATGTATTGGGCAGAGCTTCTACCACGGTCCCCATGACTTCAGTGGTTCCCTGATGTGCCATAATTACGTAAAGTCGGACTTCGTCAAAACAAGAGAACCGTGGGACGTCAACGCCACGGTTGCCTCAAAAAGCCCCGATATTGTACCATCTTTGGTAGCTATTGTCCATCCATCGTTACCCTTGTAGACAACTGAATGAATGCCCATATTGTAGATAACCTCAACTGCCAAAGTCATTCCCACAGCTAATTTGGCCGTTTCCGCTCGTTCAATCTTCACAAAGCCTGGAATCTCGGGCTCTTCATGCAGATCTTTCCCAATTCCGTGCCCAATAAGGGTGCGAACTACTGAGTAACCTCCTTCTTCAACAGTCGTCTGGATAGCGCGTGAGATATCATATACATAATTACCTTCCTTCACACAGGACAATGCCTGAAGAAGGGCGTTTTTTCCGGTGAGTAAAAATTTTTCTTTAACTGTATAATTTTTCCTTTGTGAACTCTCTACCAATACAGTCCATGATGCATCAGTATGGAATCCTTTGAAATATACACCGCAATCGATACCCACCACATCACCTTCGCAAATTTCGTAATTAGTGGGAATTCCATGCACAACGATATCATTGACGCATGTACACAGTGCCCATTTATACCCAGGAACTTTCTGAAATGAACTCTGCCCACCAAGAGTGATGATTTCTTTGTGGGCCAAAGTGTCAAGTTCTAAAAGGCTGACGCCTGGCTTTATCATCGCAAGTGTTTTTGAAAGGACCAAAGAGAGAATTTTGCCACCTTCTGCCATCGTTTGGATATCAGCATCTGATTTAAGATGTATCATGCCTGGTAAGTTTCTCCATAATATCTTTGTGAACATCCTCGACACTCTGTTGCCCATTTATGGCAAGAAGTATTCCCATTTTTTCAAAAAATGATACGAGTTGTTGCTCAAGCGCGCGAAAGGTGGTTAAACGTTTCGCGATACGTTCGGCAGTGTCATGCGAGACGGTTTCTCCTGCAAACATTTTCCGGTTACGAAGAAGAAGTCGTTTGGTTGCTTCTTGGTCACTTAATCTAATGTAGATGACACGATCTAGGTCGTAGTCATTGTCCTTTGCGGTTTCGACAAGAAATTTCGCCTGATTTTCGTTTCGAGGAAAGCCGTCGATGATAAAACCTTTTTTTGCCTTTTGTGTCTTGAGTCTATCCTGCCAGAGTGAAAACATCACAGAATCGGGGACATACGTACCAGCCGATAAGGCATTCCTGCATATATCAGCAATTTTCCCAGTTCCCGAAGAAGCAGCATCTCTTACGAGATCTCCTGATGTGTAAATGGGAAGAGCAAGACGTTCTCCAAGAAGCGTAGCTTGTGTGCCTTTCCCAGACCCCTCAGGACCGAAAATGACTAGATGCATCAGAAAAATAACCCAATAAATACCAATAACCCAATAATCCAATAAATGAAAAATGGAAAAATGGAAAAAATGATTTCTTCATTCTTTCATTCTGCATTTATTGGGTTTATTTGAAATTGGGTTATTGGGTTATTTTAAAAAACCTTCATAACTTCGCATGACAAGTTGGGCTTCGAGCTGTTTGACGGTCTCCAATACAACTGATACGACGATAAGAACGCTCGTCCCTCCAATGGTGAGCGCTGAAATACCGGTGATCAACCGAGCGAGTGTGGGGAAAATAGCGATTGCTCCCAAAAAGAGCGCTCCTGCCAGAGTGATTCGCGTCAGAATATAATTAAGATAGTTTGCAGTCGGACTTCCCGGACGAATACCGGGGATAAAGCCGCCATGTTTTTGAATCTCGGCTGAAATTTTTTGCGGATTAAATGTGATGGCTGTATAAAAATAGGTAAATCCAATAACTAAAATAAAATACACGAGGTTGTAGGCAACGCCTTGGGCATCAAAGGTGGTTGCCAGCGTCCGGGCAGCTTGTGCAATCGCCGGATTTGGTATGCCTTGGGCAAACTGACCGAGAAGCTGGGGCAAAAGTACAATAGATACGGCAAAAATGATGGGAATTACTCCTGCCTGATTAAGCCTAAGTGGAAGATAGGTGGTTGCCCCTCCAAACACTTTGTTTCCCCGAACCCGTTTGGCATAGTGAACGGGTACTTGGCGAACTGCTTCGTTGATAAATACAATTGCCGCAACAACAGCCGCGGAAATCGCGGCAAAGATAGCGATTTGTCCGATCAGTTCACCTGAGACAATACTTGCCGTCTGACCTATCATAACCGGTAATCTGCCGACAATGCCGGCAAAGATAATGAGAGATATTCCATTGCCGATACCAAACTCTGATATAAGCTCACCTAACCACATCAGAAGCACAGTGCCCGCGGTCATGGTGGCGATAAAGGACAAAAGTGTGATCGGTGAAAGAACACCAATAATACCTTGATTTCTGAGGAGCGCATACATACCCATAGATTGGACTGCCGCTAGAGGAAGCGAAAGAAGCCTCGTGTATTGGTTGATTTTTTCTCGGCCGTACTCACCCTCTTTTTGTAATTCTTCAAGTTTGGGAAAAACAACGGTAAGAAGCTGAAGGATGATGGAAGCATTGATATATGGGTTTAATCCCACAGCCATCACAGAAAAATTGACCAGTGTTCCCCCTGAAAAAATATCCAGAAGTCCCAAAAACTCGCTTTGAGCAAAAAGATTTCGAAGTTTAATGATATCGACACCGGGCACGGGGATATGTGCAAAGAGGCGAAATACAAAAAAGATACAAGCAGTAAATAGAAGTTTTCTCTTTAACTCGGGAGTCTTGAAAACAGATGCTAACGCATGCAAGTATTTGTTCATACAGTCTCTACTTTACCTCCCGCTTTTTTGATTTTGGAAATTGCTGATTTGGAACAGGCCAGTCTCACGGTGAGTGAAACGGTAAGTTCCCCATCTCCCAGAATTTTTACCCCGGTATCTCCTATTCTTTTATCGATAATATGGCGCGCAATCAGAAGTTCTTTGTCAACGACAGCCCCCTTGGGAAGAGAATTAAGATATTTCACGTTGACACCAATCGCTTTTCCCCTGTGAGGCTTATTGCGAAATTTTCCCCGATAGAGAGGTAACCGTCGCACAAGAAATGATCCTCCCTGGGCAATTGAGGAACGTATTTTTCCTCGCGCTTTCTGGCCCTTCGTTCCTCGTCCTGCTGTTTTGCCTTTCCCGGATCCAAGACCAAGACCTCGCCGTTTCTTGGGGTGTTTGGTTGTTTTGGGAAGGCGAGAAAGTGTAATCATCGTTGACGCAGTGTTTTTAATGCTTCAAATGTAGCATACACATTGGATGCTTTGTTGTCTGTACCAAGTATTTTGGAAACAATGTCTCTTATTCCCGCGGCTTCAACCACAGCTCTCACCGCACCCCCGGCGCGGATTCCTGTACCGGGGGGGGCCGGTTTGAGAAGAATTTTTGCAGCTCCCGCCTTTATTCTCACTTCGTGCGGAATTGTGGTCTTCCACATTGGAACAACAATCATATGCTTTCGGGCATATGCATTGGCTTTCCTGACAGCCGACGCTACATCAGCTGCTTTTCCTAAACCCACTCCTACTTTCCCCTTTTTGTCCCCCACCACCATCAAAACCGAAAAACCGATTTTGTTGCCTCCGGTGGCTTTTTTGGATACGCGGTTTACCTTTATCACTTTTTCCGAAAATTCGTCTTGCATACTAAAACTTTAATCCTTTCTCACGGGCACCTTCAGCTAACTGCCGAATTCTTCCATGGTAACGTGATCCACCTCTATCAAAGATGACTTCATGCACTTTTTTCTTACGCGCCTTGTTCGCAATAAGTTCGCCAACCAGTTTGGCTCGTTGGGTTTTTGTGAGTTTGGTATCACTTTTTCCCAATTCAAGCTCACTCACTGCCGCAATTGTGTGACCCTTTTTGTCATCGATAATTTGCGCAGAAACGTACCTGTTGGAGCGAAAAACGCTGAGTCGGGCACGGGATCTTCGTTTTTGTGCTTTTCGCACTCGGGCAACTCTTCGCTCATATGTGGTAAGATTTTTTTTCATTTGGCGCTGACAGCTCCGGCTGCTTTGGCTGCTTTCCCAAGCTTCTTTCTGATTTTTTCTCCTTCATATCTGATTCCTTTTCCTTTGTAGGGTTCGGGCGGTTTGGCACGTCTGATTTTGGACGCTATTTCACCCACGAGATATTTATCGGCACCCAAGATTGTAATTATGTTTTCCGACACCTCAAAGGTAATCCCGGGCGGTGCATGTATCTTCACCGGGTGCGAAAATCCCAGGTTTAGAGTAAGTTCGCTCCCATCCGTGGTAGCTTTAAATCCAACGCCCACAAGCTCAAGCTGTTTGCTCCATAAAGTAACTACTCCTTTGATCGCATTGCCTAAAAGAGCTCGAGTCAATCCCTGAAGGCTTCCCTCAGTTGTCTTCACGTGTAGTTGCCACTCTGATACAACTACCTCAACTCCGTCTGGCACTGCGATGGCAACCGTCCCCTTGGGACCGGAAACAGTCACCGTACCCTTTCCCGGGGTAACGGTAACTCCTTTTTCTATCGGTAATGGCTTGTTGCCTAAACGTGACATAGTTATCAATTACTAATTTCTAATTTTTAATTTCTAATCTCCCGCCATCAGGCGGGATCCCGCTGAGGCGGGAAATTTTACAATGAATTTAATTTTTAAAATTTAAAATTTAGATTTGAATAAAAATTGAAAATTGAAAATTGAAAATTATTTTTTACTTACCATATCTTACAAATTATTTCTCCCCCTAATCCCTTTTTTCTGGCTTGTTTACCCGACATAATACCTTCCGGTGTGGAAACGATAATCGTACCTATTCCTCTCATTATTCGTGATAGGGAGTTTTTTTCCACGTACATGCGCCGCCCCGGGGTGCTTACTTTCACCACACCAGTTATGGAGGGCATTTTATCGACATAGCGAAGCTGTATCGAGAGTCTTTTTTTCACTTTGTCTGTCGCGGAAACCGCCACCTTTCCTATAAATCCTTCTTTGAATAATACCTGTGCTAACGCCTCCTTCATTTTTGAGGAAGGAATGGAAATCTGTGATTTTCTCGCCATACTCGCGTTTTTAAGCTGTATCAAAAAATCGGCAATGGGATCTGTCATCATAGTATTACCAGCTTGCTTTAATTATTCCGGGAAGCTCTCCTTTGTGGGCAAGTTCTCTGAAACAAAGCCTGCAGAGAGCAAAATCCCCCATATACCCTCGAGCTCTTCCGCATAGCTGACAGCGATTTCGATTGCGCACGGCAAACTTTTGCTTTTTGCGAAATTTGATGATATCTGAAGTTTTTGCCATATAGTTGCGTGAGAGCGTATTATACCCGCTTTCTCCCTTCTTTCTCAAAGGGCATCCCAAATAATGTAAGCAGCGCACGTGCTTCTTTTGCATCAGAAGCACTGGTGACAAAGGTGATCTCCATACCCCGTACTTTATCGATGGTATCGTACTCAATTTCACCAAAAACAATCTGCTCTGAAAGTCCAAGCGTATAGTTGCCAAATGAGTCAAACGACTTTGTGCTCACACCTTTAAAATCCCGAATACGTGGCAATACTATTTTGACGAGCTTCTCCAAAAAGTCATACATACGAGCGCCCCGCAGCGTCACTTTCACTCCCACTGCATCACCCTTCCTTAATTTAAATGTTGCGATATCTTGTCTCGCTTTCGTCACAATAGTTTTTTGTCCGCTGATGCGGGTGAGTTGATCGGAAACTGCCTCAATCGCGCCTTTGTTGGAAAGGGCCTCTCCCAATCCTACACTAACGACAATTTTTAAAAGTTGAGGAACTGCCATCATATTTTTAATAGAAAGAGACTGCGCGAGTTTTTTCTTTCCCTCATCTTGATAAAATTTATAGAGTGTGTTCATATAATTTATATACGTGCTTCGCACTTTTTGCAGATTCGAAATTTTTTCCCTCCCACGATCGTAAATCCGACACGCGTATTTTTGCCGCACTTGGGACAGATTAAAGCGATGTTTCCCGTTGGGACCGATCGTGGTATATCGATGATGCCGCCGGGGTTTTTCTCATCGCGTTTTTTCACATGCCGTTTGAATAGGTTCAGACCAGGAATAAGGACTTTTGTGCCAGCAAACACTTTTTCAATTTTGCCGCGTTTACCCTGATCCTTGCCAATCGTGATAACCACTTCATCGCCTTTTTTAAACTTCAACATAGTTCAATATACTTCCTGAGCCATCGAGACAATTTTGTTAAATCCCAGATCCTTCAACTCCCTGGCAACTGGGCCAAAAATCCGTGTACCACGTGGATTTTTGTCTTTTACGGTGTCGATTATTACGACTGCGTTGTCGTCAAAGCGGATATATGATCCGTCAGCCCTTCCTTTTTCTTTCCGGCTGCGCACAATAACTGCTTTGACTATCTCATGACGTTTCACCGTCCCTTCAGGGTCTGCTTTTTTGACGACAGCAGTGACGATATCTCCTATGTATGCAGTCTTTCTGTTTCCGCGTCCAACCACAGCAATCACCGATACTATATGTGCACCGGAATTGTCAGCCACATCCAATAATGATCGTAATTGCACCATAGTTCTTACTCCTTAATGTCAACGCGATAGTGCGTATCTTTTGAATACGGACGGCTGGCAACGATTCGCACGCGGTCACCCTCATGGATGTCAGTGCCCTCGTTGTGTGCTTTAATTCTTCTCGTCCTTTTAAACATTTTTTTATAGAGTGGATCAACCATCTGTCGTTCTACGGAAACGACAACGGTTTTTGCCATTTTGGTCGATACGACAATTCCCGCAAGCGTCTTCATGATTTGGATGACTGCCTTTCTTTGATAACGGTCAGTATCTGGGCAATGTCTCTTCGTATGTTTGACGCTTTTGTCGTGTTTTTTTCCTTCCCTGTGTTTTCAAAAACGGTGAATTTGTTCATTTCAATCCGCAATGAATCCACTAAACCATGTAACTCTTTATGTGATTTACCTAAAAGTTCTTTCAGTGCATTTTTTTTCATACGTTTATTTGGAAACAAATTTTGTACGCACTGAGAGCTTAGCGGAGGCACTCGTAAGCGCTTTTTTGGCTGCGGCTTGGGGAATTCCTCCCATCTCAAATAAAATCCGTCCCGGTTTCACGACCGCGACGTAGTCTACCACATCACCTTTTCCACCTCCCATGCGCGATTCCGGCGGTTTATCAGAGACTGGTTTGTCGGGAAAAATTCTGATCCATACCCGGCCTCCTTTGGCAGTGTAGCGAGTCAGCACGCGACGACCAGCTTCTATCTGTCGGGTAGAAACCCAACCTGCGCTTTGGGCTTTGAGGCCAAAGTTCCCAAATGATAGTTCGTTGCCACTGTGCGCTTTACCGCCCATTTTGCCCCGAAATTGTTTTCGAAATTTAGCTCGTTTTGGTACTAACATACCTTAATTTCTAATTTTTAATTTATAATTTCTAATCTCCCGCCATCAGGCGGGATCCCGCTGAGGCGGGAAATTTTACAATGAATTTAATTTTTAATAATTTGAAATTTGGATTTGAATAAAAATTTAA
>Ga0213870_1000771_pt1 | contig 14912 bp, 17 predicted proteins | sample WICALVC2017_Meta_FD_160119 | JGI IMG/M metagenome (GOLD analysis project Ga0213870, IMG submission 160119) | Freshwater microbial communities from subterranean cave lake in Wind Cave National Park, South Dakota, United States - WICALVC2017 | ecosystem: Environmental > Aquatic > Deep subsurface >... | reverse complement strand
GCGAAGCGGGCGGCGACCCCGCCTTTGGGCGCTAGGACTTCCTTGGGAAAGTCTTGGCGTAGCCCTCCTTTTAGCAAAGACTCCATGATGGGGCGGGGGCGGCGGAGCCGCTTCCTCCGGAGATCTAGAAATCAATTGGCCATTTTCCACCATTCTGGCCAACCGCGATTGAGTTTACCAAACTATTAACAGATTTGAAAAATTACTAGTACTTGAGAAGTAGCAAAAAATAATAAGTAAACATAGCGCTACCTGTGAAGCTTGAAAAACGATCCATGAAACCTCCATGTCCAGGGATAAAATTACTCCAACTGTCTATTTTAGCCCTTCTTTTTATAAAACTATTCAAAATATCTCCCAATGTGCTACCAATACCTATTGGGATAAATAACAAAAGATTGACATCAGTTAGGATAAATAATTTCATCGATATTACCCCTAACAATGCGCCCACAATTTGGCCGAGAATACCTTCCCAACTTTTATTAGCATTAATAACAAAAGGTAATTTATGACCCCCCATATATTTACCAAAAAAGAAAGCTGTCACATCTGATAATGCAGATGAAATACCAATTACTAATAACAAATCAGTTAAGTTGATTTTTAGTAAACTTAATAAGATAAAATGAAGTACTGCTGCTAAAAAGAAAGCAAGATAAATAATAAAAAACGATTTTTTATGAGTCTCGCTTATTACCCTTAGATATTCAAATATTATCATTGTAGATATTAAAATTAGGCAAAGAAGCTTTATAAAATTATTTGAAAAAGCAATAAATGTAAATACGATAAAAATTGGTATCCAATAAAATATCTTTTTATATAATTCAGCATTTTTAAACTTATTAAAATCAAAATGAAATAATGCTAGTGTCAGGAAGGTCCCAATAATCATTAACGAGAAAAATAGTAAAGATAATTTCAGCAAAATCATTCTGTAGTTTTTATTTCTGTTCCCTTAATGATTCGCTTAATATTTTCTCGATGCGTCCAAGTAGCAAGTAGAGCAAGACTGAAGTAAAGTAGTGTTAAATTACCTGCAAGGAGATAAGTACAAAGTACTAACAACCAAGCTGAAAAAATTGATGAAATTGGAAAAGTTTTTGTTATAAAAACGACTCCTAAAAATACTGATATTCCTGCTAAAGCAATTAATGGGTTAAGCGCTAAAGTAATACCTAGTCCAGTTGCAATACCTTTTCCTCCTTTAAACTTAAGCCAGATTGGGAATATATGACCAATTATGGTAAAGATGGCAATTACTAATGTTTGATTTAATGAGAGAATTCCTACTAAGGCTATAAATAAAGGAATAAATCCTTTTAATATATCACCTGCGAGAACTAATAGAGCTGGGTTCCAACCAAGAATTCTTAAACAATTGGCAAATCCGATATTCCCACTACCCTTCTTTTGAATATTAATACCATATTGACTAGCAATTATCTTTCCAAAAGGGATAGAACCTAGTAAATAAGCAATAATTAGAAATACAAAGAATAGAGTCACAGTTCTCATTATATAGAAAATTCTGTATGAACTCACTCTTCTGATATGGAGTCTATTGTTCGAGCGTAGCGATAGCGAAGTCGAGAACTTCTCGATTCGGCTTTAGCCTCACTCGAAGAATATCCATTGCAGTACTGTGAGTTCATTCAAAATTCTTATTGACTTCCTGTAAAAAATGGTGAATAATAAAATTAATGCCACTTGCTACAATCGGCTTTACAATAACAGGATTATTTTTTGGTATATACGCATATACATTCTATGCTTTAGCTGGTAAAAAAATCAAATCAGTTCTTAAAAGCTTTGCATATGCTTATTTTTCATTAGCTCTAGCGTTTTTATCATGGGGTATTGCAGCTTTTATAGGAAACCAAAATTTATTAAATCTGTCTGTAATTAGCGGAAATATTTTACTCCTTTTAAGCACAATATTTCTTTTAAATATACACCTTCATCAAAATAAAAATTATAGAACTGTTGGCTTGGTAGGGGCTTTTCTTCTAGCGTTGCTATTTTTATGGTGGAGAGTAAGCTATTTTCCTCCCCAACCAATTCTTTCAAACGGAATTCTTGTTTTCAACACAGATCTTCCCGTGGCTGTTATATTAGGACTGATTATTTTATTAATATGGCTTCCAACGAATATAAAGGTGGCGAAATTAATCTCTCAAAAAGTAAAAGCTGAGGGTATTTCTTTTATCTATTCTTCAATTTATGTTATGGCAACTATTGCTTCGCTTCTGTTTATTGCCGCAAGAACTATACCGGTCATAATTATATCTTTTACTGGAATTGCTATTTGTTTCGCTATGTTAATAGCTTCCAACGTAGTTATAGATAAGCTGGCAAAGGAATAATATGGATGGGATAGATAATCAAATAAGCCAACAGCCAATAATACAAACCCCTTTAGCTGGAGACAAAAAACCCAATTTTACAATTGATGGTATTATTTCTCTAATCTTTATAGCAATGATACTGATAGGTTGGTTCTGGCCTGTTGAACGTTATAGAGGCAAATCCAGCACTCAAGTTACTGATTTATTAGTTTTACCAATAATAATAATGGGGGCGGTGGCAGGGATAAGCTTTTTAGTAAGAGTGATTAAGCTTACTAGGAGAACGAAACTTATTTTGCGTTTTTTTGGTATTCTGGTTGGTATAGGAGGTGGAATATTTATATTTTTAGTAGGATTGGTTTCGGGTTTAGTTTCAGGTTTCAGAGCACATCCAACATAATACCCCATGCTTTCCATAAATAAAATACAATCATTTGTCGAGTTAACTCGCCCGTATAATGCATCGGCTGTATTCCTAACTTTTTCAATAGGTTACTTTTTTTATTACCCATTTAGAGTAGAGAATAATTTTATAGTAGGCGCAATAGTCCTTTTACTTCTGCATTCAGTCGTAACTGTACAGAATGATATTGAAGACTTTGAGATTGATAAGATTAATGACCGTTCAAAACCGTTACAGAGTGGAAGAATAACACTAAAAGAAGCAAGAAAACTTCAATGTGGTCTTATAATTGTTTCATTAATCTTTTCATTATTAAACATACCCATTCATATTATTTTTGTTTTGCTAATGCTATTACTTGCTTGGGTATATAATAAACCACCTCTTCTCCTTTCAAGAAAGCCTATCTCCTCACTTACTATTCTAGGAATAGCTTATGGCGTAGCTCCATTGCTATACGGATATGTTTTAAGTGGAAAACCCTTCCAATGGCAATTTGCTTTGGCGTTGCTTTTATGGTTCCTCCTAAGACTATCAATATCTGTAATGAAGGATTATAAAGATAGCAAGGGTGATAAAGCCTTTAATAAACACACGTTCTATCTAACATTTGGCAGTAATACTACTGCTTGGTTAAGTATTCTCTTATCAGTTACCGCTTACATTGGAATTCTAAGCCTATCTTTTTATCTAAGAGCAATTAATTGGCTTTTTCTTATACCTGTGGCAACGGTGATAAGAAATATCTTTATCAGAATTAAGCTGCCAGTAGTTAAAGGTGAAAAAGAGGCAAATAAGATATTTCATAAAGCGTTCTTTGGACAGAATCAGTTCGAGGCAATATATTTATTATGGTTAATAATTTCATCATGATAATTTTAAATTATTTTTTTATTCAGATTTCGATACTAGCTTTCTTTGCACCTTTTTATTTAGTCTACAGACATAGCCATGCTAAGAAAGGCATGAAGAATACTACATTTAAGCAACATTTAGAGTATTTCTTTAGTAGTAAGCAGGCAAATTATTTAGTTTTCCTTTGGGCAGCCAGTGAAGCAATTATCTGGTTTGTTATTCCTGAGTTCCTGCTATTACTTATAATTTTTCTTAGGATTAGGAAAAAGATAGAGTTATTAACTTATGACATTTTAGGTACTGCCGTAGGTACTATTCTTGCTTTAATAATACCTTTCTCAAGGAGTGAAATGTTAAGAATTCCCTATATTCAAGAAAATATGATTAAGCAAGTGGATGTATGGTATCAACACATGGGTATGTTTGGTTTAATGTTTCAGCCATTTTCTGGCGTTCCTTATAAAATATTTACCCTTTTGGGGCATGATTATAACTTTTTTATCCCTCTTTTTATAATCCTAGGAGTATTGATTAGAATTAGTAGGTATTATATTTTCTACTTAATTTTTTATGGTATTTACCCATTTCTGCATCGGTTTGTATATCAAAATTATTTACCAATGTTTGTAGTATCTTCTTTCATATTTTCTTTACTCTTACTGAAAGTTTATAATTTATATGATTCTCATTACCAAATAGACTATTCTTTTATAGAAAGATTAAATTATTTTCTAAATTTATTAACCAAATAGACTACAAATAATCACTATTCATGGCTAGAAAGCACTTTAGGGCAATCTGTGGAATTTGGTCTATAGGGATATAGAGTGATTTCAATTGAGTTATTGTATTGAATTTTATTTAATGGTTCATAAAAAAATGAACTCAATTTTCTGGATCGCTTTTTTAATGGCCGCTTTGGACGATTTGGAGCGATCCGAGTTGAGTTCAACCAGAGCGGCCATTCGAATTTTTGGAAAGTCCTTTAAAATTTTTGCGTTTTTTCTGACGGGAGCCCTCCTAAAAGTAAATGATCCTGAAGTGAGTGGGGTCGGCGAAGCCACGTTTGACGTGGTGGACCGCCACCAAAACTTGGCCAAACTCGCCCATTTTGGTCATCTCCTGTCCAGAATATAAATACTTTACAACAAGTATGTTTGTTTCCGGCGTTGTAGGAGTTACGTCTGAAATTATTGCAGACAATGACTGGAGAATATCATTGCCTGCTGGATATGCAGGGACAGATTTTCTGGAAAATCTTTATAAATTAAGGTTTGCGCAATTTTTCAAGGTTAGTTAATATTATTTTTGTTATTAGTCTATATTTAAAAAAATATAAATTTATCACTTAATCGTAACAGGGAATTATAATTTTTGCAGTCAGACTTTGGACGTTTCCGACAAAGAGGGAATTGAGATATTTGTAAAATAATAAATTGTTAAACTTTGGGAATTAAAGTTGAATAATCTAGATCTTGTCGTTTCCTGTCCCATCTAGCAATTTGCATGTATTTATTTCTGTTTTTTCCATAGGTTAGTAAATCTTTTCTTCCAATTGCATTAAATAATTTAGATAAACCACCTAAGCTAGTAGAAGAAATTAAAAAGGATTCAATAGGATCCATTAACTGTGAATATCCCCATAATTGTCCCAAGTCTTTGAGAGTTAAGGCTTCATCCTTAACTTCGACAAATACAAGTTGATCTATGTTTTTGTTGCTTACTATGCCTACAATATCCACTTTTATCTTTAATCCAATTGCCAATGTTGAGTCAACACGCAAACTAGCAAGCACTACTTCTAAGTTTAATTGTGAACTTAAATAAGTAGTTCTAATTTTAGAGTTTTTGTACTTATCTTGTAGATATATCTTTAACCAGTTTTCTATTTCAGGGTATAAATCTTTTTCCATATATATTTAATGTCCATATCCCAACTCCTTAGCAATTTCTCTCCAGCTATTAAAATGCTTTCCTCTTATTATGTGATAAATAGAAAGGCTGTTCTCATCAGGATGGGCAGGTTTTATTTTTGATCTATCTTCAGTTTCCCAATAAAATGTGTGATGACTTTTTTCTATAGGAGTTTGCCTTGGCCAATTATTTCTATTTTTACTTGCGTATAGTCTCAAGAGATTATTCTTATGATCAATGTTGAAACCGATTTTTTCAAATTCTTCTGCCCATATTTTAATCTGGTGTTCTTTGTAAGTTTTGGCTCCCTTTGTGTAATCTATACCACCAGGATCGACTAAGTTAGGATGAGCAAATCTAATTGTTTGGATTGGAATTGAAAGAGATTTAAGCAGATTCGCGAGATCAATTGTTAACATCCAATTCTCCATTATTTCAATGTAAACCCTATTTGCAAAGAGACGGCTAAAATAATAGTTGCTTTGTCTAATGTGTCCTGTAACATCAGATATTCCTCTTAGAAACTCTTTTTTTATAGAAGTGCTTGATTGGAATATTTCGTCAGGCACTCTAAATCTTCTCCAGCTGTTTTCGTTATTAAATAAACCATTGATAGTTCTTATTAGAAAGTCTTCGTTATCTTTTAAAAAGTATATTATTGCTTCTCTTGTGTTGCTAATATCAGCTTTTAGGTCTGTGCCGATCAATGGTTGTAGTCGGTTAGTGATATCAAGGAAACTAGCTCTTATTGATAATTGAGTGTTTTCTCCTTCGATCTTTAGATTTTTGTGAGGTATTATTATCAAAATTTTAGTCTGGTTCTCCCCACGTATTATTTCTCCTTTTCCCGCAATCATTCCTAGAAGATAAGCTATTTCTGGATTTAACATCTTACTTTTTAAATATTAGAATAAATTCGTGTACCTTGTTGATTCTGAATACATAAGGATATCCAAGCGGTCTCATGTTATTATATTCTGCTTGTCTATCCCATATTATTATATCATCTAGCGTAAAGCCTATCTCTTCCATCTTCTTTACCAAATCCATATGAAAGGGGTAAAATTGGGACTTTTTTCTAATATCCATGACTATCACAATGCAATATTTGTTTTTTTTCAAAAGCTCATAAGTCTCAGAAAAAACTGATTTTAATTTCTCCAAAAAAAATTTATAGTCTCCAATATTTCCTAAATCCTCATCTTTTTCACTATATTTCTTAATTTTTTTATAATCTGCCGATCTCTTTTCATTTAATATATTCCAGTAAGGAGGAGACGTTATTACAAGATCGACAGAGTTTTTTTTGAGAAACTTTTTAACATATAACGAATTAATATTTAGAATTTTTGAATCATAAACTTCATTGTCAATAGACTTGCTTAATTCCTTTAGCCTTTTTTTACTGAGATTAATGTACTTTTTAGATAATTCAACCCCTATTCCCTTGCGACCCAAAACATAAGCTGATAAGATTGTAGTCCCACTTCCCAAGAATGGATCTAGAATAATTTCGGATTTTTTTGAAAAGATCTCTATAAGCCTAGAGGTTAATGCTGTAGGAAACATAGCGGGGTGACTTAATTTTCTCTCATCTTTGGTTTTTGCAATATCTCTCCATATGCTAAAAGAGTACTTAAGCCATTGCTTTCCGTCAAGGTCGTTGGCTCTATTCTTCATAAATAATTAAAGCTTCTAGAGGACATTACTTGGAGTAAATTATTGTTAATAATTTCTTGTTCCTCTTTCTCGATTTGATAAATATCATACACTTCTTCATTTAACTTTGCGTTGTTATAGGTTTTTGACTTTTCAAGATCATTAATAATATTTGCTACGTTTTCTTGTAGTCTGGGTTCAGGAATTTTAATTGGCAATTTTCCCATATAGTTTTTATCAGTATGCATAGTAAACTTACATTTATTAAATAATGCAAATATGAGATAGAAATTAATTAACTTAGAATTTAGTAGCCCTAGAACATAATAGGGATTAATTGTCTCATCTCTTACAAATATATTTGTAACCGTATCAAAAGTTAAATAGCCATTAGTATCGATAGCGGAAATTATCCCTGATTCACTAGAAAAGATATTTTGTAGAATTATTTTTTTTCCTCTTAATCTTTTTACTTTTTCGTTACCTTTTAATTTTTCTATCTCTATAAAATAATTAATTTTATAATCCAATTTAGATATGTTCTCGCCCTTAATTATTGGTTCAGATTTTTGGTTTCCATGTCTATATACGAAACCAGAGGTTGGACTTATACTTAAGCCTCTAAATATGTCAGAAAATAGCTCTAATGGCCTATGAATACTTATCTTGTCAATTAGGGAATATAATTTTTTATCGTCTAAGATTAAAAAATTGTTATATTTTCTAAAAAGATTGCTGTCGATATTGAATGTCTGGTGACCCTCTATAGATTTGTCTTTATCTGTTAATACTCTAATTGAAGTTCTATGTTTTTTTGAATGTTCTTTTTTAAGGAAAAGAATTATTTGTTCCCCCTTAACATCCTCAAAATATTGCCCTAAGTCTACGATATGAAGAATAGTAAAATTATTTAAGATAAACTGTCTTAATTTAGAATAAGAGCTCACCCTTAGTATTGTTTTCGGAAGTACAAGAGACATAATTCCTCCATCTTTCAATAAAGAAAAAGATCTGGCTATTATTAGGGTAGCAGCATTAACGGGACCATCAATCACTAGGGAAAAATTTTCTTCTATTGGATCATAATCTTTATTTTTTTTAAGCGTTATATATGGTGGGTTGCCAACTATGAAATCAAAGCCTCCCCCAGCTAGTACTTCTTTAAATACAGATTTCCATGGAAATGCTTTTTCATCTAAATTTTTACTTTCAGTAATAGAATTTCCGGTTTTTATATTTTCTTCTAATCTTTTCCATCCTTTATTGCTTTTTCCGTCTTTGAGCCATAGATTTATTTTAGTTAATTCGGTTGCGGTAGAATTTAGGTCCACACCATATAGATTACTTAAAGGCTTATTGTTGATCTTCTTTAGATGTCTATAGGCAGTGCTTAGAAAAATTCCACATCCGCAAGTAGGATCTAGTATTTTTGAGCTAGGCTTAATATCTAAAAAATTAAACATATATTCAACGATTTCTTTAGGTGTATAAAATTGTCCATAATTCCTCTTTTCAATCTTATCTATTAAATTTTCGAATATGAATCCCAGATCATCATCCTCAAATTGCTTATTGTTAATTTTTGAAAGAACATTTTTTAATGCATTTAAATTATTTGGAATGTGGTCCAAAAAAGTTTCAATATTGGTAGCGTTTTGAATAGTTTTTAGTTCTTCGAAAGCAAGGGTTAACTGTTGCATATTATTTTCTCACTAAGCCAACAAATTTTCCTCTAATTTCTAGATCTTTAGGATAGATATTTTTTAATTTCTTATTCCTTGGCTCTAAATAAATCTTACCATGTTTTTGCCTAAATATCTTTAGAGTTGCACCTTTTTCCGTAATTGCAACTACGATATCTCCGCTATCTGCGGTATTCTGATGTTTAATTACGATGATATCATGATCCAAAATTCCCTCATCGATCATGCTATCTCCTTTAACTTCCAGTGCGTAATAATTTGCTGGGCTAACAATCATTTCTTTGGGAACTTCAATTGGCTCGGGGTTTTCTAGCGGCTCAATGGGCTCGCCAGCCGCAATTTTTCCGAGTAAAAATATTTCTGGTCTTTTAGTATAGATTCCCCTTGCTACGTCGCTCTCCTTTTCAAGATACCCTTTATTTTTTAAGGTTCCAACAAATTGAAATATGGTTGGTATTGATTTATGAAATTTATTCGCAATTTCTGCTAGGGAAGGGGGGTAACTCTTCTCTTCCGTGAATTGCTGTATAAAATCTAAAATCTGTTTCTGTTTTGGGGTTAAGTTAAGCATTTAAAAATTATAAAAAATAACTCTTGACAGAATACTAAAATTTTACTAATATATATAAGTATATTCTAAAATGAGAAATATACTTTGTCAAGAGGGAAAAGAGGTAAGAGGAAAATGAAAGCAAGAAATACTTATAAATACGACTTTAAGCTGAAGCAAAAAATTGTTCATAGTGGAATTACTAATGATCTTGAAAGGCGAGAGGTTGAACATCAGCAAAAATGGCCCAAAGGTCATATTGTACAAGTTGGAAACAAAACCACTGAAGAAGCAGCTAGGGAATGGGAAGAAACTAAACAGAAAAGTTAGCTATTGATTTGTGGGTCAAATTTTGAATCTTTAATCCTAATTGTCAATTATTTGCTTCAGGCGTATAATTTTGCTACGAAGTTTATGGATTACGAAGAATGGATGTTAGTACAAAATGACAGTTTTAAAGTTGAAGAAGATGATTTTTCTTTTCTAGAAATTCATCCAACGCCCAGTAATGGATTTTACTATTTCTTTTATCAAAAAGAAAATAGATTAATAAAGCGATTTGTACTACTTGAAAAAGAGCGAGTTGATTATATATGCACAGTGGTTCTAATTAAGAAAGATAATAAGTTTTCTCCCAGACTAGCATTCTCTATTAGAGACAAACAAAGAAAAATCTCAGAAGAAAATTCTGAAAAACCTACGAAAATAAAAGCAAATGTTAATCTTGATGATTGTTATGAAAATTTTTGGAGACTTATTGCTTTTATTCAATCTCTCCGTGATATAGAAATTCCGCAAGGTAGTTTTTCGCTAGTCTCTGCGGAAGAAGGAGAAATTATTAGAGCGATTCAAGGAAGAGATACGAAGAGCATAGTAAGAATCATTAAGGGACTTTCAAAAACAAAAGGAATATTTCTATCCGAAAGAGATATTGCACAAATCCTCGATAGAAAAGGAGAATTATCAAAATTTAAAACTGCTTTATCGGAACATTCGACTGAGGAAAATTGGTGGCAAGATTTTTTTGAAAAGAATAAATGGATTTTCGGATATGGTTTAAATTATCAGATATTACGGGAAGAACAGACTCAACCACATTACGGTGGAGATAGGATTGATGGGAAAGGTGGTCAGAAGGGAGATTATTTGACGTCAACGATGGGTGATATAAACTTTACGGTTCTTGTTGAAATTAAAACTCCGAATACACCGTTAATTCAGGGTACAAAGGAAATAAGAAGTGGCGCTTGGAGCTTGGCGAAAGATTTAACCGATGCGCTTTCACAAATAGAAGCAAACATTGATGTTTGGGAGAAGCGCGGTTCAACAGAACCAGAAAATATTGATAAATTTGAAAGAGAAAATATCTATACTGTTCAGCCTAAAGGAATTATAGTGATTGGTAATTTGGGCATTCTAGATACGAGAAGTAAAAGAGAGACTTTTCAAAGATTTAGAAAATCAATTCATGGTATTGATATTTTAACTTTTGACGAATTATTAAAAAGAGCGGAATTTATTGTTACGGAAGATTCACAGAAAGAAGAAGAGGAAAAAGCTCAAGCGGAAGTCAAACCAGAAGCAAAAACTCCCGACGATATACCTTTTTAGAGGTCTTTGATATAGAAAATCTCAGTTGAAATCTTCGTTAAAACTGTTATATTAAAACCGTACTCAACAATTTTAGAAATTGCTTTTTTTAATGGCGCAATCGGACAACAGAAAGCAATTTCTTGTTGAGTCTACCGGTTGCGCCTTTTAAGTGGAAAACAAAAGGAAAAAAGTTCTTTAAAATTTTTGCGTTTTTCTGCCTTCTTTTTCCTGCGGCTGTTCGCAAGTTTCAAAAAAGGCGGATTTGACGCGCTTGCTGCGGAGGCACGAGCGCCAAGCGCTACCTCCCGATCTCTTTCTTCTCTTTACTGGCTGCCCGTTTACAGAAAATGTCGAACGTCATTTGATTAGCTCGGCCTTCGGCCTCGCTTGCTTCCGCCTTCGCCGAGGCTTCGGCGGGACAGGCCGGCGCGGCGCCTTTACACTGAGCTTGCCGAATGTGCCCATTTATCCTGAGCTTGTCGAAGGACCCGCCACGCTGGAGTTTATCCTGAGTTTATCGAAGAACTATTTTTTTGCGCGCGCGATTTTTATCCTTCCTCTCTCCGTTCGGAAAAATTGTCCTTGCCCCACCCGCCCGTGCGCGGACAAGAACTCCCTTATTGAGGGTTTTATTAATGAAATCTAATGTGCGATTCTTCCGATATTCCATCAAAAATACATTGTTCTTTCTCAATAGCTCGATATGTACTTGCGCTTTGCACACCGGCTAAATATACCCCGTCTTGGTTTGCATACGCATCTATAACTTTGCTTGCATCAGAGCGAAATTTCGCATCTAGCATATTACCAGTAGCGTCTTTATCAGATAAAATCTTTGCCGCGGAAATACATCCTGCCCACAATCTTAGAATAAGGCCTACTATCTGCGTATCGGTTCCAGAAAAATCAGGTATTAAAGATCTGGCAGTTTTAACCAGTTTGCTAAAATATTCCGATTTTTTAATATTTTCTGTAAAATGAGAAAAATCGAGATCAGAGTTAATTCTTCGTAACAATGTTGCTCGTGCGTCAATATCCTTTTCGATTGATGGCGGCAACTTCAATTCTTGCAGGGTAAGCTTAATACCGAACAATAATGCCTCATTTACGTTTTGGTCAGAGTGATTTGGAATGAGTAGATCCATATTTGAAACCAAGAAAGAACAAGTATTATTTGCTTAAACGATTAAGTTCTGGAACCAACGTTGTGGAGGAAATGGCGTAATTTAACCCTTCCTTTACCTCATTTGTATAGGGATCAAATTTTTCTGAAAGCGTCACCATTCCGAACACCTGTCCGCATTTATTTACAAGTGGCCCACCACTATTTCCGGGATTCGCGGCAGCGTCTGTTTGTACCAGTTGAAACCCCTCGTCTTTGTAGTCAAGAAAGGCTGAGTATATCCCCGAAGTAACTGTTGGTGGACCTGTTCCAGCTCGACGTAATACAGAGCCGGGGAAACCTATTGCGTATAAATCTATTGTTCCTTCTCCAAAATCTCTTGGATTAACAAACTGTATATGTTCTCCTTTCGTAAATTGCCCAACTAATATCGCTGTGTCTAAATCGGGGTTAGCGTTATAAACTTTTGCTTCCGAAACTCTACCATTAATTTCGCGAATTGATACGACGGGCTCTTGTTCAACAACGTGGTAATTTGTAAACACAAGACTGTCAGAAATCAAAAACCCTGTGCCTGTAAAATTTTTACCGACTATTTCTACAACCCTTGACTTAACAAAATCAAGATTTTTCTCACACGAAGTATTTGCTTTTACCAGACAAAATCTCTCCCCACATAAAGTGAAATTGTCGGCTACACTTGTTCTTGGCGCGAAAAAGATAAAGCCTGCAATGAATATATAAAGCAGTAGCCCCGGGATCGCTATCAATGACGCCAAACCTGCTAACACTGTTAGTATTTTGCCGAAAGCGGTTTGTTTTCTGCTTCGGACAATTGTAATTTTTAAAATTTTGTCGAAAAGTACAGTCGGAGAAAATAATACGGCAAAAGTTTTTCTTATTCGTGAATCATCATGAAATTTTGTTCCCAAAATCAATTGCCCTAGAGATTTACCCAGCGATAGTCCCGTAACTAAAGCGTAGGCGAGCCAAATGAATCCACCCAAAAGAACTACCTTTACTAGTTCATCCGCAACTTGTGGCGAAGAAATATTGTATCCAAGCTCTACGGAAGTTGGAGCATTGTATATCGATATTGGGGAAAATCTGCTGATAAGCAGTAAAAACACGAAACCTGCTATAAGTAAATCCAGAGCTAGTATTGGAATTCTTATCCAATATGAAGGATGCTTCTCTTCCATGAAGGTATTGTATCAATTTTTCAAATTTTTTGATATATTTATTTTTGGAACCAGCAGAACACGGATTGTCTTTTTTAATGGCGCACTCGTCAGCAAGGAGACAATCTGAGCTGGTTCCAACGGGTGCGCCATTTGAGTTAATAAAAAGTTCTTTAAAATTTTTGCGTTTTTTCTGTCTTCTTTTTCCTGCGGCTGTCCGTAAGTTTCAAAAAAGGCGGATTTGACGCGCTTTCCGCTCAGGCGCGAGCGCCAAGCGCTACCTCTCGATCCCCTTCCAATTCTTACTGGCTGTCTGTCCTGAACAAAATCCGAACTTTTTCCGTAAAAATCCCGACGCCGATTTCTGAAAAATTACGCTCGGGCGGGCAAAAAGGAAGGGGGTTGGGGGGAAGGAATTTTTGCCCGCCCTCGCTTTCCGCCGCTGCCGAATTTTGTGCCAGTGAAACTGGCGCGCCGCCTTTTACCTCTTTAATTTAGCAGATTATTGCAAAAAATTAAAGTCGGATTTCTTTTTCTAACCATGGGATTTTTTCATTTTTCCGCTTCCAAAATAAATCTTCCCAAATATAATGCACGGCGAGCTGTTTGTATTTTCCAAATTTTTCAAAATGTTTCAACAATTTTTTGACAGGAACAGGATTTTCGGAGTCGCGGTCAAAAAATAATTTTGAATAAATTTTCTGTTCCCACGGTGAAACATGATTGAAAAAATCCCAATGGTGGAAAACATCAAAAAGTAAATACCAAACAGTTGCGGGCCCAACGCCATAAAGTTTCAATAATTCTGTCATTTGTGTTTCTCTGTCTTTCGCCCTCAATTCTTTTTCATCAATCAACCCTTGCGAGAAATAATCATCAAGTTTTTTGATTGATTTTGCCCGATAGCCAACTTTCAAGACCCGCAACTCAACCTCGCTTACTTTTTGAAGTTTTCCCGGACTCCAAAACACCATAATTTTTTGCCGTCAAATTCAAGCAATGTTCCATAATTTTCTAAAAGTGTCTTGAACATTTGAACAGATCGTCGCACTGAAGCATTTTGCAAAACCATTCCGATTATCAGATATTCATATAAACAACTTGGATGTCCGGGGCGCATACCGCGCCATTTTTTCAAAATTGGATTAAGAAAAGTATCCTTTCTAAAAGTTTTGTAAAAATCGCTTAAATCAAGATTAAAATTATAAAGGTATTTAACTTCTTCAATAAGCGAGTCAACAAAACCATTTGCCAACTTGTCCTTGGCATAAATTTTTATTTCTACTAGTGAATTTTCGAGAGTTCCTTTATTTGAAAATTTAATGCCAAGCGGTTTGCCTTGCCAATTCCAAGTTTGCCAGCGAATACCTTGCTCCCAATAATTATCTCCCGAAGTAAAATGGTCTGGCTTGTGAAAAGTAGGGTCAAATGCAAATGGTTTTGTTGGCTTAATCTTAATGGTTTTTTGCAGATTTAATTTAATCGGCTTTTTCATCTTGTAGTTTTTCAGGCCATGGATAAGGCATCATCTTTGAAATCGGTATTTGTTTTATCTGATTATCTTCTTCAATAATCACGAC
>Ga0213870_1000770_pt1 | contig 14919 bp, 14 predicted proteins | sample WICALVC2017_Meta_FD_160119 | JGI IMG/M metagenome (GOLD analysis project Ga0213870, IMG submission 160119) | Freshwater microbial communities from subterranean cave lake in Wind Cave National Park, South Dakota, United States - WICALVC2017 | ecosystem: Environmental > Aquatic > Deep subsurface >... | reverse complement strand
TTGTTGTGTTATGAAACTGAAGGCTATTGAAAATAAGAAGGATAAGCTGAAGGTAGAAGTTGACGGGACATCGCACACGCTTCTGAACCTGCTAAGGGAAAAGGCATGGAAATCAGGCGCTAAGCAGGCCGCTTACATGATCGAGCATCCCTACATGGCAAAGCCTAAAATAATTATACATTCGGACAATCCCAAGAAGGTCTTGGCAAGCTCCGCTGACATGGTGATAGACGAGGCCAAGGAATTCTCAAGGGAACTAAAAAAAGCAATGAAGAAATAGTAGATATCTTCTAAACTTGTTTTTCTGGTTTGGTCTGCTGTTTGTAAGCTGCAAAGAATATCAGCAGTATGAAAACAAAGCCTATTATCGTGATCAGGTTCGAGTTCTCAAGATCTATAAAGCTCACGCTGAGCTCATTGGCCAGGAATATAAGGACTAGTGCTGCTATTATTGTGAGCATCGTGTAGTCCACTCCCTTCTTCCCCTCTTTTTCTTTAAACAGGGCCATCACAAAGGCTATGAAAAACACAATTATAAACAGGATAACTGCAAAAGGGAGAATGCTGTTTATGAAGTCTACAAGCTCCTGCGAGCTTATCGCGAAAAAGGCTATTACAATTGCTATTATGCCCTTGGCCCCCTTGTTCTTGAACACGTTGCTCACGTCAAGGGCTCCGTAGACTATGGCTAACACGAACAGGAACGGTATGGCTAGTATCAATAGCGAGGCCATGATTATATTTGGCTGCTTATTTTAATATAGCCAAAATATCAGATTTAAAAATCTAAACTATATTATATTTATACCGGTAGTATTCTGTTAGGTCGCAGGGTAATTTGTATGTATAGCGGTGTTGCCAGTAACTGGGCCAAGGTTATCCTTATTTTTATACCTGTTATACTCTCGATATATTTGTATTCAAACGTACTCCAGACATTTGCTGTGGGCAGTTCCCCTGTAGGAGAATTCAACGTGACCCCTGGAACTGTTTCATTCAACTGGACTGGGGGTGTAATAAATATAACCCTCACCCCTAATGTTTCGACTAATGTAAGCGTGACTGGGCTTGTTGTAAATGTATCAAACAGCAGCACTTTCATATCCACCAACTATTCCCAGCATTCCAGGTTTGTGCAGGGTGAATATCCGAACATAACATCAAGCACTAACTATAATACTTGCGGTGGGTCCTCAGGGACTCCCATACGATTTCTCGTGCAGAACCAATCTGGTATCTTTACAGCCGCAACCTTGAGTATGATTAACGGCTCGATAAACTTCACGGTTTTCACACTATATCCGTATTTATTCTGCCCTCCCGGAAGATATTATGGAAACATACTTGTTCACAATGCGACAAACACTTCCGAGGCTGCAAACATAACAGCCATCATAAACATTCCAATAAGCCCTGATAATACCTTTGTTGAGGTGAATCTGTCAGCTCAATTCAAGGGTATCATGGCGACAAACAGCGACTATCATTCCTATTATTTTTGGACAAATCAGACAACAAATATAACGAGCTTTACAATAAATCTTACAGGAATATCTGATGATATGGATATATTCCTATTCAATGATGTCAGTACATTTGTAGACAAATCGATAAACACAAGCACAAATCCAGAAATAATTCCGCCTGTCACGCTGCCAGCGACAGGGGCTGTGTGGGAGCTGAGGGTTTATGGGAATGTCTCTTCCAGCTATAATGGTTTCATTTTCTTCTCCACGCTTAACGTCACTAACTCCACAATGACAAACACCACGCTTGCATCGCTGAGTTTCGGTCAAGCTGATCCTAATCAAACAGTACCCAGGGAGTTCAATATCAGGAATGAAAAGGGTATTATAAGAAATGTGAATGAGACCTCTGAAATCTATTACATTCAAAGGTTCACCGGCAACACCAACAGTATGTTCAGGCCGCTTGTTACGAATTTCACGCAAAGGGTAAATGTAAGGTTGCAGTGGGCTGTTGGAGCAGGGCCGAATATTACTGACTGGGATCTGTTTGTGAGGGATAACAATGGTAATATCATTGGAGAATCAACAAACAAATGGTTCAATGCCAATTTCACAAACTCCACAAAAGAGGAGTTTGTTGTATTCAGCGGGCCGTTCAATACCAGCAATGAGGGTTATTGGAACATAACTGTTTTGAACCAGACAAACACATCCACTGTGTTGAACAACTACAATGTCACAATCATTGGATGGGTTAACCAATCCCAGTGGTTTATATCAAACTTTACACAAGGCTTTACATTCAATTCCTCAAATCTTGTAAATTCTTCTCATGTGACAACTGTTAATATAACAGTTCCGGCAAGGAATCTTGTAAACGGAACCTACGAAGGGTTTATCGAATACAGGAACGGCTCAGGCTGGGTGACAAGGCTGCCTCTTTCATTCAGCGTAAAGGCAGGAAACCTTGTGATAAACAACAGCATCAAGAATGCGACAGTCAGAATAACTGATAACATAGGTTTCAACAGGACAAACATGTCTTCGCCTATTAACCTAAGCGTGAGGATTGGCTTCAACAATACTGGCGGCTATCCTATTTATTATGTAAACACCAGTTCTGAGAATTCCGTAAAGTTGTCAACTGACAGTTCAAAGTTCATAAATTTCACTGTAACTACATGGCCTGCAAACCCAATAGAAAACGGCACAATTGGGGCAATAGGCGTGTTCTTTAATCTTACCTCAAACACCACACAAAACACGGCAGGGATTTACACAGGCTGGATATTGTTTAATACAACTAATACAACCTTGAACAGCTCTTCATACCCCTATGACACATTCAACCTGAGCCTGGAAGTGAATCTCACAGACAGACTGATAGTTAATGTGGTTAGTGTAAACCCGACTGTTGTGCCAAATTCCAGCTTGAAGACAAACATAACTGCGCTTGTTGAGGTGAGGCTGATAAACGGAAGTGTTATATCATATGATCCTATTTTCGGGCTTGCCAATATAACCAATATGTCAATATATCACGAAAACAATACTAACTATAGAATTGGCTTATCCAATATATCCTATAATGTCAGCGGTGTTACAACATGCCCTACTAGCTCTCCTTGCGGTTTTAACGGCACCCTGGGAGAAAACACAGTTGGAGGGAGGTACATAGTGGCTGTTGATGTCAGGTGGTTTAATGGCGAAAGAAACCTGACAGGGACCGGGGCGAATAATTCAAATACAAGCCTTGTGGTAGTGGGCGGGACAGGGCTTAATTTGACTGCTGTGACCAGCAAGAGTATCAGCCAAAATGAGGGCACCAGTGTTGTGAGTTATTTCAATGTGAGTGTGATCAATTTCGGGCCTACAACAACTTCTGGGACTCTTAGTATGAGCACCACAAGTATAGCAACTATAGTGACTGACAGTGTGGCTAGTGGTTGCGGGTCTTCGAGTAGCGGGGCTACATTCAATGCAGCAATAGATGGTAATGCCACAGAACTTTGCTGGTATAGGTGGAAGATAACAAGTGTTGCCAACGTGAGCAGCACGACTTCAGCCACTTTAAGCATAACTGCAAGCGAGACCACTTTTGCAAACATAACTGACATATCGCTTACTATCAATAATGTGGATTCGTCTTCGGGAACGGATGGGGGTACAGATACAGGGGGTACTACTTCATGCACAAAGGATGCTGATTGCACTGCAACACAGTATTGCTCTGCAAATGTGTGCAAGGCCTTAAGCTGTGCTGCTGGCCAGAAGATATTAGATCATACTTGCGTTTCATCCTTGACAAAAATTAGTATTACAGGATATGAAAGCAGTATATATACAATATTCGGAGGCTGGAATACTACTAAAGTGGTCGTAAATAATACAGGGGATACAAATATCACTGCAAAGCTTGAGGTGAATATAGACAGTGAAATATCATATGCATTAAGTGCAACTAGCTGTACATTGGGCACCAAGTCTTCTTGTTCGATTAATGTTACATTAAATACAACAAACTCGACGAAGGTTAAAGAATATACTGGTAAGTTCAAGGCATTTGTTTCGACAAACTCGAGCATATTTGATGAGAAATCATTTACATTAAAAGTCCTGCCTACGGAAGAAAAGAAGGTTGAGATTAATATATCATATCTGCAGTATCTGGGTGTAATAAAAGATATCAAAACAGAATTCAATGCCATTAAAATAAGCGGCGTGGTGTCTGCAGGGAATTTGAGCGTTGTTGAATTGCTGCTGAATGACACGGATAGTATTACAAAAAGGATAGAAGAAGCTCTGGCAAGCGGGGATTATATAACAGCAAGCACACTTTTGACAGAATTGAACGCGACCATAGACAGGACAAAGGAGAGGTTGGAAGCCCTCAAGGCAGAGAAAGCGGCTGGGGAGCAAAGGTATTTTGGTGATATCTGGTTCTGGATTGTGGTGGGTGTGATAGCGGGCATTGTTATCATACTGCTGGTGTATATGCTTTTACCAGCTCCAGGTTATCACCCTAAATACGGATATACACCGCAGAAAAAAGGGCTTGCGGGTAAAGTCAAGAATATGTTTTCCAGAGGGCCCAAACCTGAAAAGCTTCAGCAGGTGCAGGTGAAATTACCAGAGCCGCAACAACCACCGCAAGAAGCAAGGCCCGCTTACGCGGGCGATTATCAAAAAGTTGCGCCAGCTGGCTATCAATACGATAAGGAAAAAAAGAAATGATACTTAAACTTAGTTCAGCATTAACAATGCTAACAGATAACAAAGTGGTTGCTGAGACTAAGTTTTCTTTACGAGAGTCTACCGACTTCTGTAAGAAAAGTATCTTATTAAAGAAACTGGTATTATCAAGTTTTCTTAATAGAGTACTTTCTTTGAATAAGCCCTCAGGCTATCGTAAAAGAAAGTACTATTCTTTTGTCGTGGCCTCTATGATTTTTGCGTAGGCTGGCCTCGTGATAAGCACGCCCACTAAGACGCCGACTATTGTGGTGATTGCAAAGCCCCTTACAAGGCCTATCCCCAGAAACATGAGCGGGACCATGGCAGCTATCACAGTGCTTGCAGCGCCGAATATTATAAAGAATGCTCTTTTGATTTTCTCTTTCATTGTATAAATTTTTCTCTCTCTGATCTGCAGGGCCTCGTCTGCAATTATTATCTGGTCGTTCACGCCAGTGCCTATGGCAGCTATTACTCCGCCAATAGCAGGCAGATCAATTGTCCATGACATTATGCCCAGCAGTGGGATTAGTATTGCTCCTGTCCACACATAAATATCCACATCTTTCTGCTTCCACCATGCCAGAGCTATCAAAAATATATTTATAACAAGAACAGAGGCCCATATTAAGCTGTCATTTGTTGCTGCAATGCCAAGGATTATTATGATCTCTGATATTGAGATGAAAATTATCGGCAAAGCCACTCTGATTTTCCTATATCTTATGAATACCATTGCGGATATCACTATCATCGCAAGAACGGCGGAGTAAACAGCAGTTGTGATGAATCCTGAACCTAGTGTGGGGGATATGATATCTATGGAGGCTGTCTGCAGTGTGAGAGGCAGCGCTCCTGATCTGAGAATGGTCTGCAAAGAAAGTTTTTCCTGTGCAGCCTCCTCGAACGTTGGCCTGAAACCCTGTATCTGGGGAGTGGTATATATCTGCCCCGCCAGGCTGCCTGATATCCTGAGCTCTGACACAAGCTGGTCGTCAATGAAAAGCCTTATCGCTGAGTCAAGGTATTCCTCGCCTGAATTTATGTCGAATATCTTTGGTATGCCTGTTGTGATATCGGAAAATCTTGAAGCCCCTTCCTGTGACACAAGCACAACAAAATAAAACAGATAACCATTACTCTGTGGTACCACGGCAGACCGCTGAGGGTCCGTGTATATGATTTCTATATCATCACCTTTGTAGGCTGTGGCCTGGAAGATGAGCCTGCTGCCTGTCCTGTTAAGATACTGGAAGTCTATATTCTTCAGCACGAAGGTCTGGTTGGGCATTATTGCCTGGTTGTTCACAGTAATCGTTTCGTTGTCTGCAACCACGCCGAATGACTCCCCGCCCAGCCTGATTGTCCCTCTGTTGTTCTCCAAATCAACAGGCTTTACAATCTTTGCCTCAAACTTACCCTGGCGCGAGAGAAGATTTTCTATGATATCCCTTCCTATGCCTGCAGCCTCAACCTGTATATAATAGTCCCCCCCCGGGTCCCTGACACTCAGGAATTTCATTTCCTTAAGCCCGTATATGTTTGCCCGGGTCTGCAGTATTGAAACAATCTGCGAAATGGTTTCGCTTGTGGCGTTACCTTCCGGCTTGAGCACTATCCTTGTCCCGCCTTTCAAATCAAGCCCAAGGTCTAAATTTGTCCTGTCTATATTTGTGACATCCACGCCTATGGAATCGCTGACATTGAATGAATACTGCCTGCCGTTGGCTGTCAGTGTGACAGGTCCTTTGAGATTAGCTGTCTTCCCGGTCCAGTCATTCACATCTGTTATCTGCTGGCCGTTCAGGTCTGTTATTATCATGCCTGACTGGAGGGTCCCTCTGGCAGGGGAGGAATCATATACAAAAGCGATTTGGACACCTGTCCTGCCGTAAGGGTATGTCTTGAAACCGATAGCTAACATTGCCCCAAGCACTACCACAATCAGCAGCCATATCCTCCAGTATTTTAGCATAAGTTCCCCCTCATACTATACCCTTCCTCTCCATATACCATTTGAGCAAAGCAGCATTCGTGATCCATGTGTTCATTATATCAAACACCAACCCTATCAGTAGCACACTGGCTATTTGTGTCAGCACAGGCGAGGCTGTAAAGATTAGCATCGCTGCTAAAGCCCCTATCGCAGTGAATGTCATTGTCAGGCCTGTCTTCATTGCTCCGTATATTCTCTGCCCTACCATTCCAGTCCCTTTCAGAGACCTTGTTGTGAGCAGTATATCCGTGTCCACAGAGTAGCCGATAAGCATGAGCAGTGCAGCAAGGCCTGCAAGGGACAATTCTATATCAAATACCTGCATGAAAGCCAGCGTGAATAATATGTCAAACGCTGCCGCAAGTATCACAGCAAGTGAAGGGACTAAAGTCCTGAAAATCACAAAAACTATTATGCCCATGAAAATGAATGCGACAGCAAGGCCTAACTGCGCCTGTATCCAGAAAGTTGCCCCCAGTGCCGGGCCTATTGTTTGCACGGAAAAACTTTGGACAGTTATGCCGAAGTTTTTCACTTCCTGTATAATATTATTAGCATTAACTTCAGAGCTTGCCTCTATAAGTATTCCATAACCAGAAAAGCTCCTGATCTCCCTTACTGTCAACAAGCCGAATTTGCCTGCAAGGGAATTTTCCAGAGCGCTTGTATCCACAGGCTTGTCAGACTCTATGTTAATCAGCGTCCCGCCCTTCAGTTCTATCGAGCGCTTAAACCAGTCCCCTGTCTGCATGTAGCCGTTAACCAGAATGCCAGCAGATATCAGCAAGACAATTAGCGGTATGACCAGGAGAATCTTATAATTTTTAAATTCAAATCTGGGCTTTTTCGCTTCTGCCTCTTTTTCATCCATCCAGCGCCCTCCATGATAACAATGCTTTTAAATATACTAACTGATTGATTAATTTAAATAATTAACAGAATGAGGCTTTATTATGTACGATGTGATAATTGTCGGGGCAGGGCCTGTAGGCTTGTATACTGCAGGCCTGCTTGAAAGCAGACTGAAAGTCCTTGTTATTGAAAGCAAGGAAAAGCTTGGCACAAAGGCCTGCTCTGGCCTGTATTCCACAAAGCTTGCGGGTTTTGTGGATATAAAAAAAGATTTTGTGGAGCACAAGGTCAAGTCTGCATTACTGCATTCACCGAATGGGGCTGTTGTCAAGCTCGAAAAGAAGGAAACAACTGCATTTGTGGTGGATAGGGGGCTTTTTGAGAAATATCTGGCCAAGCGTGTAAAATCAAAGATAATGATCAAAACAAGGGTTACAAAAATTGATGTGCAGAAAGAAAATGTTATTGTTTACACAAACAGAGGCGAGTTCAAGGCCAAGATGGTTATAGGCTGTGACGGGGCTAACTCTGTTGTAAGGAAAAATTTCGGGGTCCAGCCAAAAGAGATTGTGAACGGTTTGATAGCAATTGTGGAGAAAAAAGACTTGTCAGATTTTGTGGATATGTGGTTTGACAAGGAGCTTATATCTGACGGTTTTTTCTGGAAAATCCCGCGGGGCCATACAATCGAATATGGGGCACTAGGTAACAAAATCACATTCAGGGATTTGGAGAAATTCTTCGGGTTAAAAAACTATGAAAAAAAGGCCGCATTCATTCCAATAGGGCCGTGCAAATCATATTTCGAAAGAACATTACTTATCGGAGACGCTGCAGGTATAACAAAACCCTGGAGCGGGGGCGGACTTATATTTGGATTCACATGCGCGAATATTGCAAGGGATATAATATTCAAGGCTTTTGACAAAAATGATTTCTCTGAGAAATTCCTGAAAGCCTATGAAAAACTATGGAAGGAAAAGATAGGGAAAAGTATAAAATTCGGCCTCTTTGCCCGCGGCATTTACAAGCACATGAACAACGGCCAGGTAAACATGGCCTTTGGCAAAATGAAATACATGAAAAAGCTGAGCGGCCTGGATATGGACTTTCCCAGCTTGGAGGAGATAAGTTAGTCCACAATTTCGCTTTTTAACCATTCGAAATATTTTTTGTTTGAGCTCACAGGAATTTTCACGATGCATGGAATGGTATAGGAATGAATTTTTTCTACTTCATTTTTGACTTTCTCGAAATTTGCTTCTGTTGTTTTTGCAATTAATATATGTTCTGTTTCGTCTGCAATTTTGCCTTTCCAGGGGTAAATGCTGTTAATCCCGCTGTAAATATTTGCACATGCTATCAACTTTTTACTGAGTAAATGCTTAGCAATTTTTCTTGCTTCCTCTTTTGTGGGATTTGTTATGTATACAAAAACAAATTTCATATCATTCAACCAGCTCAAACTTTATCCCGTAATGAATCAGGCCATCGCTCTTGTCTTCATGAAGTTTCCTGAACACAGGCCTGACTTTCTTGCCGATGTCTATCTTGCTTATATCGCCTGTGATCTGGCCTGAGATATTGGTTCCTTCTTCCAGTTGGATTAAGCCAACTGCATATGGAGTGTAAACCTCAAAGCCTTCTGGGGGGACACGTATAATCGTGTAAGAAAGAATTTCGCCATGGCCGCTTAACTGGAATTCTTCGAGTTCCCCCCTCCTCCTGCAGTCAGGGCACAGAGGCCTTGGAGGGAAATAAACGCTCTTGCAATTGGTGCATCTGGTGCCTATCAGGTTATACCTCTGCCTCTTCAGTCTCCATGAGGATGCAATTGAATGAGTCATAACAATCATTTACAGCTTTTCACTCCCGAATATGTGAACCAGAGCCGTGGCTCCAGTCCCGCCTATATTGTGCGTCAGGCCAATTTTGGCCCCTTTAATTTGGTTGAAAGCATCGCCTCTCAGTTGCCTTGCAATTTCTATTATCTGCTTTATCCCTGTGGCGCCAACAGGGTGGCCAAGTTTCAGGCCTCCGTCAGTATTTACAGGCATTCTTCCACCTACATAAGTCTCTTTGTTTAGCAACAATTCTTTTCCCTTCCCCTTTTCAGCAAATCCCAAATCTTCATAAGCAATTATTTCCTCTATGCTGAAGCAATCATGCAGTTCAGCAACATCAATATTTTTTTGTTTCACATTTGCTTGCTTGTATGCAAGCTTGGCAGCTACCTGGCTTGAAACAATTTCAGTCAGGCTTTTCCTGTTATGGAGGGCTAGAGTGTCGCTGGCCTGCCCGCTGCCCAGAACCCATACAGGATTTTTGAATTTCTTCGCAGCCTTTTCTGAGGCTAGAATAACAGCGGCAGAGCCGTCTGTTATTGGGGAACAATCCAAGAGCCTGAGCGGGTCTGCGATTAGCGGGGATTTAATCACGTCCTCAACTGTCACCTCATAATTGAATTGAGCATAAGGATTGTTCAGGCCGTGCTTGTGGTTTTTCACAGGAACGAGCGCAAGCTCCTCCCTGCTCAATTTGTATTTGCTCATGTAAGCCCTTGCCATTAGAGCATACAGACCGGTGAATGTTAAGCCAACAGCGGACTCCCACTCCTGGTCCCCGGCGCCCATCAGAGCGGCTATAGCCCCCTGGCCTTTGATATCAGTCATTTTCTCTGCCCCGCCTGCCAAAACAATGTCATATTCCCCGGACCTTATTGCCAGATATGCTTTTCTGAAGGCCAGAGACCCAGAAGCACACGCAGCCTCGCACCTTGTGGCTGGTATCGGGGTTAGCCCAGCCTGGTCAACTGCCAGGGCCCCTAAGTGTTCCTGGCCAACAAACCTTCCTGAAGCCATGTTCCCTATGTATATGGCCTGTATATCTTTACCGTCAATTCCAGCGTCCTTCAATGCTTCACTGCCGGCCTCCATAGATAAGTCTCGCAAAGACTTGTGCCAGTGCTCATCCTGCTTTGTCATGCCCACACCAACTACAGCCACTCTCATTCCGAGCCTCCACTGTATTTTAGATTTTGTTTCTGGCTTTCTGCCCTTTTCATGAACTGTCTGACTGTGTCTTGGCTGAAGTAATTTATTTCGTCAACCTGCCTGTGATTGTAGCGCAAATCTATTATAGTGCTCCCAAACTCCTCCCTCAGATCTGTTGCAAGAGACGTCAAAAAGGCAGCCGGGATGTTCATATCCTTTTCTTTGATTAAGAAGTCAACAGTTACTTCGCTTCCTAACTTTCTGAAATTGAAAACGCACAAATATTCTTCTCTTATATCCTCTTCTTCCGTGGTATCAGACAGATAAACCTTCTGCAAATCAATAAGTATTTTGCCTCCGTAGAATGCTTCGGGATTTTTCTTAAACTCATTTGAATACAAAATCTTTTTGGCGAATTTCATACCTCTCCTCTTATATTTTCAATTTCTTCTTTGTTGAGAAATAACTTTATTGATTTGGGATGAAAAATTTTACTAATGTAATTTGCACATAAGCGAAGATATACTTTGAGATTTTCTGGTAATGAATCCAGTGGGTAAGAATGACCTACCATCTGCATATATTTTTTTGAATGTTTAGGGCCATATGAGTTGATTGAAAGGACATAAGGAGCTTTTGAGAATTCGTCTCGTTTTTTGTTTTTAAGATGATATAAAAAATTGTCACTCAGAGAGACTTCGAATGAACCTCTACTATAAAAGTTAGGATTATATTCTTTTATTTTTTTAAGTAGCCCAGCGGGTTTCATATATTAATCCTTTTATCTTTAATGTTTTCTCCCTCAGTATATTCAATTTCGTCTATTAATTTTAAATTTAAAACCAATTGGATATGACTGCTTTTAAATATTTCTCTAACCTTGGTTATTTGGGAATATAGAAATTTTTTAGGATCTGAAGTTTCTACCTCGCCAAGATCATAGGTGTTGCAAGACTTATCCGTGCCAAAACATGCCATAAAATCATAAGATCCGGATGACTCCTCATTAACTGTTCCATTTAATTCTAACCAAATGTCGCTTCCAATAACATCTTTTAAAATGCCGCCCTTCTGCGCATATTTTTTTAATTTTTCTATATAATCCATTTTTTCTCCTATACCTTTAGCTTCCCCCTCAGTCTTGCGTAAGTGCCGTAATCAATGTAGTGCTTCTTGTTTATGTAATAGTCAGTTTTAGGTGCCCTGTCTCGCATGGCCTCGAGCTTGTCTGTGACAGTCAGGCAGAATGAGTCAGCCCCAGCCCCAGAGCCGTATGAGGTCATGAGGATTTTCTCGCCAGCTTTTGCGGTGTCCAATACCGCTGTGAGGCCGATCAGGCTTGAACCGGAATAAGTATTGCCTATATACTTGACAATAAGGCCTGGGTCTATCTGCTTGCTGGAGAAGCCCAAGATTTTTGCCGCGTTTAACGGAAATTTGCCATTGGGCATGTGAAAGATCACATAATCAAAATCCTTGGGGCTTGTGCCGGTCTTTTCCATCATATTTTTTGAGGCTGAGATTACGTGGTTAAAATATGCGGGCTTGCCTGTGAAACGGGCACCGTGGCTCGGATAGTCAGCGCCGTCCCTTCTCCAGAAGTCGCTCGTGTCAGTGGTGAAAGAACATGTGGAGTCTATGGTGGTTACGGGGTCGCGGCCTACAATAAAAGCAGCCCCGCCTGCTGAGGCTGAGTATTCCAGGGCATCTCCAGGCCTTCCCTGCGCTGTGTCAGCGCCTATTGCCATGCCGTATTCTATCTCTCCTGCTTTCACAAGGCCATAGCAGCATTGTATTGCTGCAGTTCCAGCTTTGCACGCGAATTCAAAGTCAGCAACCATGATATTTGTCCCCATGTTGAGGGCCTCCGCCACCACTGTCCCGGAAGGCTTGACAGCATAAGGATGGGATTCAGAGCCTATGTACAAAGCTCCGATCTGCTTGGGGTTTATCCCTGCCCTCAGCAATGCGTTTTTCCCTGCCTCTGCGCTTATTGTTATCGTGTCTTCATCCTTATCCGGGACACTCTTCTCAAAAACCATCAAGCTATTTTTTATCTGCGCAGGGTCTTCACCCCAAATCCTTGCTATCTCCTCTACAGTTATCCTGTATCTTGGAACATAACAGCCATAACCAGTAATGCCGAGTTTCATAAGCACAACCAATAATTATATCAGAGTAATATTAATTAAGGGATAAGTTTTTAAATATACTAAATGGCCTTCGACAAACAGCGAATGAGCTTTTTTGGGAAACATTTTAATAGTTAACTGCAAAATATGTGTTATGGTAACGGAAAAGCTTGCGGCTATTGTGATTGGAATCATCATGCTTTTTTCAGTGGCAGGATTCGCCTCGTTCAGCCTGATAGGCAGGATAGGGGACCCTCAGCCACAACAGCAAACCCCGGAAATACCTAATATTGTTACAAGGCCATTGACAGGCTCTGAGATTTCTTATATTTTGCAGACTGGCAGAGTGGTGCTGAGGGATTATTATCCATCCGCGTGCGCAGAATGCCTGGAAAGGAACACGGAACTGGAGCTTTTTGCGAACCAGTTTTCTGGATTTGTGGTCTTGGAAGAGGTTGCAGGCAACCAGACCAGACTTGAAATGATTGACAGCTTAGGCAAGGTGACAGAGCTTGATCCTGCAAACATAACCCTGGAAGGCCTGACAGATTCGTTCTGCAGGAACTCAATTGTAAAGCCAAGGGAATGCATACTGAGAAATATTTAGACTTAAAACCAAAAGCTTTCTCGTCTTTTTCTATGTCGTTTCTTTTCTGGTTTAGGTATTTCTTTCAAGTCAGAATTTATATCTTTTTCAGAAAGAACTTTAGATAATTTCTTTATATATTTTGTCTTCGATGGTGCTTTTCTATAACTACTAAAATTATCATCCTCAATTGTTCCTTTAATCTTAATTCTATGTTTAGCAGCTAAAAATTTAAGCTCTCGCATTGTTAACTCTTTTAATATTTTCTTAATATTAGAATTCACTGGTTCTTTCCCCAGTTTCTTCATAAAAGTTCTCCAACTATCAGTTCCTTGCAACTTATTACACCTCCAACATACACAATGTGCATTTTTAAAAGTAGATTTTCCTCCCTTTGAAAATGCTCTATCATGACCAACTTGCATTTCATCTAACCCTATTTCTTTATCACAAGCTTCACACTTACAATTTGCTCTTCTCCAAAGAATTTGTCTGTCTCTTGTTCCTAATGTTCTCTTAATGGGTTCATCGTCCCAAAGTCCCATAATAATCAAAATAATATTATTTTATCTCTTTAAAAACTCTTCCCTGATTTTTGCCAGTTTTGATACATCTGCTCTGCCCTGTGCTAATTGATTGTTTCCGCCCCCTGAACCTCCGGCTTGGGCCAGAATACTTTTCAATATTTTTGCAGCGTCCTCTTTCCTGCTCATGCAGATTATATCTCCTGACTGGTTTGCGAGAACTATAACAAGATTATTATCCTTATCCAACAGGCTGTTTGCAGTTTCTATCATTCTTTTCCTCTCATAACTCACAATCTCAAAAATCTTATTGCTTACCCTTTTTCGCATTAATACATTTGCATCTCTTTCTGCGAAATCTTTTGTCAGCTTCTCCAATTCTTTGGCCTGCTCTTTCCACAATCTAAACACATATTCTCCTGCCTCGTGCAGAGTGCCTGCCTGGTGGCTTGTTTTTATTTTTAACTCCTGCAAATTGGCTTTTATCTGGTCTGAAAACTTCTCTGCTGTTTTCTCAACTTGCTCTAGCGGGACTGAGAACGTGACCCCTAACTTTTGCAGTTCTTTTGCGGCAAGTTCTTTTGTGAGATTCTTTGCAAACTTGTCTGAGACCTTCACGCCAAACTCACTAAACAAGGTTATAATTTTTTTGGCCTTTTCATGTGATTCGTTCAAATAATCTTCAGCGGCCTTGCCTGCCTTGATTGTGATCCTGTTTATCCCGTCCTGTATCCTTTCAGATCCTATGATAATAATCTGGCCCACCTCTTTAGTGTTTTCTGTGTGGGTCCCGCCGCAGGCTTCTGTATCATGGCCTGGAATCTCCACAACCCTTATCTCATTCCCGGGAACTACGCCGCCCTGATACAAAGTGTATCCGTGCATCCTCTCTGCCTCTGCCCTTAGCATCCAGTCGGATTTCACGTCAATGCCTTTTTTTACAATTTCATTGGCTATTCTTTCTATCTTTTCCAGCTCTTCCTGTGTTAAAGACTTGAAATGCGTGATATCCAAGTGGGCCTTTTCCATTGTCTTCTCTGTCCCCGCCTGCCACACATGCCTGCCCAAAATCTTTCGCGCTGCCCCATTAAGTATGTGTATCGCTGTGTGGTGATGCATTAATTGCAAACGCC
>Ga0213870_1000769_pt1 | contig 14932 bp, 19 predicted proteins | sample WICALVC2017_Meta_FD_160119 | JGI IMG/M metagenome (GOLD analysis project Ga0213870, IMG submission 160119) | Freshwater microbial communities from subterranean cave lake in Wind Cave National Park, South Dakota, United States - WICALVC2017 | ecosystem: Environmental > Aquatic > Deep subsurface >... | reverse complement strand
TGCTTTACAAGTATTATGTGCTTTCCTTCCATGTCAAAGCCTCTTACACTGCCGTTTTCTATTTCGTTGACGCCACAAAGTTTGACTAATTTCATTTTGTCACCTATATTTGTAATGCCCCTCAAAAATGTCTTTTGAAGATGTTTCCGTTATCTCTTCTTCAGAAATTTTTCCTACTGTCTCTTTGAGTTCTGACAAGTCTCTCCTGTTCCATTTGATCTCGAACAAGCCTTTTATTATTGCTACGACTTCCCGTAACGGAATCTGCTTAATCACAGGCTCAAGGAAACCAGACACTACAAATTTTCTTGCCTGGTCTTCTGTAAATCCTCTCGACATCAGATAAAATACCTGTTCTTCATTTATTTGCGCGACAGAAGCTGAATGTGTTGCCTTGACGTCGTTATTTTCAATCTGCAATCCTGGAATTGCATCTGAGCTTGCATTTTTGCTCAAAATTATTGAATGGCCTGAGACGTATGAGTTGGAATTTTTTGCATTTTTATTTATGTTTATCATTCCCCTGAACAAACCTTTTGATTTGTCTCCAAAGACTCCCTTAGCCATCACTTTTCCTCTAGTACTTGCACCCTCATGGAAAAGATTCGAGGAAAGATTAAACTGTTGTTCGTTTCCACCGAAAACAATTTCATAATCCTCGACAGCAGAACCGTCTCCCTTCAAAACGCTATCTAGATAAGAAAGCGTAAGTTTGCCGCCGAAAAATCCTGAAGAGAAAAATATTTTGGAGTCCTTTTCCAACAAAACCTTTTTGTTAACGAGCAAAATAGTATTCTCATCCAGGCTGTGAATATTTCCTAAGGTGACCTCTGCTCCGTCTTTCAAATGGATGTCTGTAACATTGCTAAGAAGCGTCTGCTTTCCAGAAGTTTTCGAATATTCTTCTTCTATCAATATGAGTTTGCTGTTCTTCCCTACTACGATTAAATTCTGATTTACTCCTAGAGAATTTTCTGGAGTTGTTATGCTAACAACCCTTAAAGGGACTGTTATGTTCTTGTTGTCAGGCACATAAAGGAAAAAGCCAGAGTTAAAGAACGTGTTGTTGAAAGCCACTAGCTTGCTTTCTTCTGGTTTCAAAATTTTGTTTGCAAAATAATTCTTGCAGATATCAGGATATTTCTGTATGGCTGTCTTTATATCCAAAAATACAATGCCGTCTTTTTCGACGGAAGAAGGTATCTCTAAAACATTAGAATTGCAGATAGCTACATGATTATTGTTTTCTGGAAAGAGAAACTTGAAGTCTTCTGGAATTTTTGTTCCATCAGATTTTGAAAAATCGAACTGCTCCCAGTTTATTCCGTCGAGATTAACATATTTCTTGAAGAGTTCTGAAGTCTCTACTGGAAGGTTTTTAAAAAATTCGAACGAAGAAAGTCTGAAATTTCTTAGCCAGTCAGGTTCGGAATTGTTTTTTGAAAGCTTTTCAACTCTTTCAACACCAAAGTTTTTTAATAGAGTATCCATAGGAAATCACTTAACCCACTGAACCTGTCATCTCGAGCTGTATAAGCCTGTTGAACTCCACTGCATACTCCATTGGTAATTCCTTGGTGAAAACTTCCAGAAATCCGTTGACAATCATGCTCAAAGCCTGCTGTTCCGTAAGGCCTCTTGCCATCAGATAAAATACTAGGTCTTCTCCTATCTTTCCGACGCTAGCCTCGTGTGTAACGGTGGCTGTCTCTTCCTTTATCTCGTTGTAAGGATATGTGTCTGTTCTTGATTTCTCATCAAGCAGAAGAGCGTCGCAATTATGGGTTATTGCATTTGAAACTATGTAACTGTGATCGGAAGTTTCCAGATTATATACAGGTCCTGCATATGGCACTTTCTCAATTTTTTTTATTGGCACATACATAAAGTCATTATCAAATTTTGCACGAATCTTAATACTCTTGTTACATCTGACATCATATTTCTCATGGACATCAACCTTTCTTCCTTGGATGATTGAAGTCTGACTTGCTTTAGTAATTCTAAAAAACAAGCCGAATCTTGCCCCAATAAGTTGTAATTGTGCAGCTAGTATTTTTGAAGTTGTAACTGCATGAATAACATTTCTATTGCCCATACAATTTTTTGATAGGGAACCATCGCCTTTCAGATAGCCATTTAAGAAAGATCTAACAATTTCCTGATCCTTATGGACAAGCAGAAACTCCGGTATTTGTTTATTAGGCGCATACTTGCCACACCACTCTTCAAATGCTCTACCTAATACATCTGCATATATTAGAACCTCAGCACAATTCTCGTCGCTTCTTCTATAAACACCTGCTGAATATCCTAGTTTTTTACTTATAGTAATTATTTTTTCAATCAATTTCAATTCGTTGTTATTTAATGCAAATTTAATTTTACTCTGTGAGAAATATCCTTCAGCAATATATAGACCTAATAACCAGGCGGTTTCTTTATTCAAAGGAAAAATAACAGATCGTTTCTTACTGACGAATGTCTTTAACCCTCTTTCATTGGCTATAAACCGTGTTAAGTCTAAACCAGTAGTATCTATAGTGCCTTTTATTCGAGGCACTAAGAGATAATTGCCGTTTACATTAGATATTTTCTCTTTTAATTTGTCTGCATTTCCCCAAAAAGGTTTACCTAGAATTATCCTAGCTGTATGGGCATGTTTTCCATTTCTCATTATACAAGGATAAGTTATTTTTGATACCGATGTTAATAAAGGATGTTCTGGAGTTACTTCCAAAGGAAACATTCCGGTACCTTCGATTTTAATCATTTCGCCATCAAATTGATTGATAAATTTCTTTGCTACTGTATTAAGACCTGACATGCCAATAGTATGATCGCCTGCGATATACTCAGTTATTAGCCTATTATCACCCAGGATAAAGGTGTCAGGCTTTACACAGCGAACAGTAGACTTTGCGTTTGTCGCGCCCTTTGCTATGTGTAACAATCCGCGGTAAGTAGATCTTCCACCGTCCTTGCTGACAGATTTGGAAATTATTTTCGAAGTCGTGTAAGGAGCAATGTGAACTGCCTTACCTCCCGCGTCTTGATGCTGTCCCTTGCCAGCGTAGGCGACAGACAGAATGTCTGCTTTTGCGTGAGGACCAAGCATGTAAACACTGGGATATTTCATGGTAACACGACTTCCAATATTTGCGTCCAACCATTCTACTGTCGCACCTTCGAATGCCCATGCTCTCTTCGTAACAAGATTGTAAACATTGTTTGACCAATTCTGCAAAGTTGTATATCTGACAGTTGCACCGTCTAATGCAACAATCTCTACGACAGCAGAATGAAGAGAATGTTTGTCGTCATTATACATCGGTGCAGTGCAATTGTGAACTGCAAATCCTTTGACTAAGTAGGTGTTTGGTTCTTTATTAACTTCAAAATTGTAAACAAGGTCATTATAAAATGTTTTTTCAATTTTTCTTATAGGAACTAAAAAGTAGTTTCCAACTTTCTTCACAGCATTTGCTCTTTTTCTTTCTGCATAATAAATTATGTAAAGTTGTTGGTGATTAATTGTTCTGCCATCTTTCATTTTCTCTTTGTAGGGCTTTCTTATGTTTATTGATGCATAGATTCCTGCTCTTGCTAGAATTTCTTGAATCTGAAAAGCCAATTGTCTTGATGCTGTCATTACTCGGAAAGTCAAAGGCCTTCTTTCAGTTAAATTACCATCGCCTTTAAAATATGAATTAAACAGAACCATCTGTTTTTCTGATGGGAGATCCATTATCTCTTTGCTTAATCTCTTACTCTCTGCATATTTGCCACAGTGTGTTTCGCACAGGTCATAAAATTCTTTGGAATAAACTGTAAGTCTTAGCTCATGTTTGGTTTCATCATGAAATTCGCTAGGTTTTTTCCCTGTTACTTTTAACACAGCATTCTTTGCATCTTCTATAGTGTCTCTTTCCAAGTCATTGAAATTCAGAACGACAGCATCACAACCGTTAATTTCGCTTATGTTGCCTTCGGCTAAATAGTAGCCTAGTGCTTTCAGGAGTGATTCAGTAAACATGAGACTATCAGATTTTGTCTGATTTACTGGAAACACTAGAAAATCTCCTTCCACTAATTCTCCGGCTTCAACAAATTCAGGTTCAGTCTTAATTAATTTCTTAGCGTAATAATCTCTTACTCTTCTGCCGTTTTTTATTTTTCTTCTTGAAATTATACTTCTTTTTATTGCCAATACAGGATGTTCAGGCGTCAAACTAAATTTGTTTCCAACAGAAATCGGTGTGATATTTATTATATTCCCTTTGAATGGTCTAACCATAGTTTTAGCAACTTTAGTTTCATTTCCTTCAGAATTCAAAACATTATTGCCAGTTTCTATTTCTGTGATATGTCTGAGAGTATCTCCACAACTAACTTCTTCCCAAAATGGTAAGCAACCTTCGATGTAATGAACCTTGCTTCCCTTGTCTGCAATAATTAATGTCCTCTCAAACTGTCCAACATTCTCTTTGTTTATCCTAAAGTAAGCCTGCAAGGGTAATGCAACTTCAACGTTTGGAGGAATATAGATAAAAGAACCACCACTAAAAACAGCGCTGTTCAAAGCAGCAAATTTGTTGTCTTCTATAGGAACAACTCTGCCGAACCATTCTCTGAATTTCTTATTTGCTCTTTCAATTGCAGCTTTGTCTAATCCCATCTGTTTTATTCTCTCTTCAGTCGGATTCAATCCTGTATCAGGATCAACGAAAATTACGCCTTGCTGTGCAAGAGTTTCTTGGATACTGTGATAAACATTCTCGCTTTCAAATTGTGCTCCGACACCAGCTAAAAATTTTTTCTCGGCTTCAGGAATTCCCAATTTATCAAAGGTATTCTTTATTTCTGGAGGCAGTTCTTCCCAGCTCTTTGCTTGCGGTTGGTCTGTCGGTCTGACGTAATAAGTAATTTCGTCAAAATTAATTGGACTTAGATCAGCTCCCCATTTTGGCATGGGTCTTTGCAAGAAATGTGCAAACGCCTTAAATCTGAAATTTCTCAACCACCCAGGATCGTTTTTTATTTCTGAAATTTCCTTGACAACTGCTTCAGACAAACCCTTTTGCAACTCAAAAGCAGATTTAGTGGTTGTCTTGAAGCCGTACTTCTCTCCATAACTCTCTCTAATATCCAACAAATTGGTTGACATCTTAACTACCTCCGTTCAGAAACTGATAGCCTTTTTCTTCAAGTTCAGCAGCAAGATCCTCTCCGCCAGATTTCACTATCTTTCCATCTACTAGAACATGAACAAAATCTGGTTTGATATATTTTAGAATTCTTTGATAATGGGTTATGAGCAAGACACCTAAGTCTGGACCTGCAAGTTTGTTGATACCTTCAGAAACAACTTTAACAGAATCTATGTCCAGTCCCGAGTCCGTCTCGTCTAAAACAGCTATCTTCGGCTGCAAGATTGCCAGTTGAAGAATCTCGCATCTCTTTTTCTCCCCGCCAGAAAATCCTTCGTTAAGATATCTTGTTGTAAAACTTTCATCCATCTTTAACAGAGCTAATCTCTCTTTCAAAAGTTTCTTGAATTGGAAAATTGACATCATTTCCTGGTGAACGCTTTTCCCGTCACCTTTCTGTCCGTTATGAACAGAATTGTAAGCTGTTCTCAAAAAAGTTGAAAGATTGACTCCAGGAATTTCAAACGGATATTGAAACGCCAAGAACAATCCTGCTTTAGCTCTTGTGTCTGCAGACATGCCTAGGATACTTTTCCCGTCCAAAAGTATGTCACCACTTTCAATCTTGTATCTCGGATGTCCCATCAAAGTCATAGCAAGAGTGGATTTTCCGGAACCGTTAGGACCCATGATTGCGTGAATTTCCCCAGACTTTATTTTGAGATTCAATCCTTTGATTATCTCTTTCCCGTCTACGGTGACATGCAAATCCTTTATTTGTAGTTCTGTCATATCACTCACTTTTCACAGCCAAAGGCTCTCTTTTAGAAAGAACCAACTCACCTATTTTGCAGTTCCATTCTTCATCAAAAAATTGCTCGCAAAGTGTGCAGACGGTCTCTATCATCTGCTTTTTGCTCATTTCGTTGTTAACAATAGAAGATGTGAGGTTTGAAATGATTCTTTTTATTTCAGATGTATTCTCTAAAATCTTTATTTTGTCTGTATAGTCCCCTGTCAGATACTTGCTGATAGATGCCTGGGTTATTCCCAACCTAGAAGCAATGTCAACCTGCGTATAATGATGCTTTAAGGAAAGTTCTTTAGTGACTCCAGCTCGCACAGCTGGCAAAAATTCCTTCATTATGACTTCGCAAGGCATCAACATTTATAACCCTCAAGTAATCAAAGCTGTTTTAGTACTTTTTGAACGTTTTAAAACTTTAAAATATTATAATCGGGTTATATTTAAGGCTTTCCACTTTATTATAAAATATTTTATAAACGCTTCTAATGGACAGAAGTCTGCTTAGAATAGATTCCCATCAGGGTCATCGGAATCCCGAAGACGATTGCACTAACTAGAAAGTGATAAGCTTGGAGTGGCGTCGTGATGATTAAGAATGCGAAGCACAACCATATCAGACCAATTGAAATTTCTGTTGGGCCGTTGAGCGTCAAGCCGACACCCAAAAGAGACGCTCCCATCAAAAGAAGCCATATTCCCATGATATAGTAGCCTGGAAGAAATATAATGCTGCTTACGATGGAGAATGTTAGGAGTGCACCCACAAAGACGCTTGTTAGCCAAACTAATGAAAACTTATCCTTTTTGACCGTCTTTCTTGTAGAAAAGCCGATTATAATTCCCGCTATCAGTAAAATCAGCCATATTATCCAGAAATATATTATGTCTGCAGATAGGGTTATCAGAAAGTGTGTTAAGGCGAAGCCAAAGAATATTATCAAACCCCAGACTGTCATAGGTTTGTTCATGATAATGATTGTGTTATTTATATTTTAAGATTATCAATGATATAGTATGCAAAAGTTTTATTTTCCCTTGTTTATCCTAGGCATAGTTGCAATTAGTGCGTGCACAACACCTGGAGGAGGCAATCTGACAAATACTATTCCTATCGGCGCACAGGCCAAATGTTCAGACTCGGCAATAACAGTAACAAATGTTGTTGGCGATATCCAAGGCGCTACGAACAATGTCATGATTACAGTTCGATATACTTCTGGCACTGCAGATCTCTATGATTTCAGCTTTACTGTCCAAGATAAATTCGGAACTTTTGGTACAGCACAATCGACTGTCTACACAAAAAGTAATCCGTTCAAAACAGGTTCAACATATACATTCCCTGTCACATTAACACAGAGAGTGAGAACCGACAGATTGGCCTTCACAAAAGCAAGAGCAATGTGTTTTGATACGGCTGAAAGAGTTGTGGAAACGGAGCTCAGGTATTAGTTTATATATAAACTATCTTCCACAATTTTTCCCATGGATTTGCCTTTGGCTTCTGTAGAAAAAATTCTGAAAAGAACTAAGATGAGGGTCAGTGATGAGGCGATAAAGGAGTTTTCAACGCTTCTGGAGGAGGTAGTTTCTGACATAGCGGCAGAAGCCACAGCAATTGCAAAAAGTAAGGGAAGAAAGACGGTAACAGCTGAAGACGTACTAGAAGCCAAGAGAAAAATAGAATAGCTAAAGCTTCTGATAAATCTCGGTAATTCTTTTCCAACTTTCTTCCGGAATTCCATTTTCCCCTTTGAGTATTTTAGAAAGGTAACTTGCCGGATAACCTGAGTGATAGCCGCCATCTTGGCTGAGTATGCCAGTGTTGTACATGAATTCTTTGGTACTGGCAAAGGAATCTCTTGTCTTTAAAAGTATCTTTTTTTCTTCTGCTGTAGTTAGAACTAATTTGCCTCTGAAATTCGTTCTCATCATAAAATAATAGCAAAAGTAAATTTAAATTCACAACTACTGCAAGTAAAAAAAGAATTTAAATGTTACAACCACAATTCTGTTATGGATTTTGAAATTGTGACGCAGAAAATCACTGAAAAAACAGGATTGACAAAGGAAGAAGTTATGAAAAAAATATTGGAAAAACAAAAAGAACTGTCAAATCTGGTTTCCAGAGAAGGGGCCGCCTACATAATTGCGAAGGAAATGGGGTTAGACCTGCTTCCAAAAACAAAAAGAAGGCTTGAAATCAAAAATCTCATGCCGAAAATAAGAAATCTTAATCTAAGTGCAAGGGTTATAAAAGTTTTCGAACCAACAGAATTTGTTAGGAAAGAAGGAAAAGGAAAGGTTGCAAACATTATACTCGGAGATAATACAGGAACTGTAAGATTATCATTGTGGGACGACCAGACTGAGATTGCAACAAAAATAAAAGCTGGTATGGCTGTTGAGACGTTTGGTGCATACACAAAAGATGATGGCTTGGGTGGTGTTGAAATCAGAATTGGAAAAACTGGGGGCTTGAGAATTTTAGAAGAAAGCGACTTGCCAGCCTTGGAAAGTATGGAAGAAAGGAGAATTGCGAGGGCTAGCATAAGAGACCTTAAAGAAGGAAACTTCTACGAAATAAGGGCGGCTTTAGTCCAGCTCTTCGATACTAATCTTTTTTATGAAATTTGTCCTCATTGTGGGAAGAAAGTCGACAAGGAAAAGGAAATATTCAAATGCAAAACCCACGGCGATGTAGAACCTAGCTACACAATAGTGCTGTCAGGAATAATAGACGACGGCACTGGAAACATAAGGGCGGTTTTCTTCAGGAATGTTGCATTACAGTTGCTCAGGATGAATTTAGAAGATGCGTTAGAAAAAAGAGATGCTTTATTGGATAATACTGATGTCCTGGGGAAAGAATTTGTAATGACAGGAAGGGTTAGGAAAAACAAATTGTTCAATAGGATTGAATTCGCCGCAAACAACGTAAGAGAAGTAGATTTTGTCGAGGAGGCAAACAAACTCTTAAATAGTTTGGTCTCAAATGTTTAAAGGCAGATTTCTATGACAGACAAAAAAATAATCACTATATCAGAACTACCCGGCGTCGGTGAGAAAATAGCTGACAAACTGAAACAGGCAGGCTATATTGATATGATGGCCATTGCCGCCGGTTCTCCAATGGAAATTTCTAATTCAGCAGAAATTGGCGAGGCTACTGCCGCAAAAATTATTAATGCGGCCAGAGAAGTTCTTGATATCGGATTCGAAAGGGCCACACAAGTTCTGGAAAGAAGACTTAAAATCGGAAAAGTCACAACGATGAGTAAGAAATTAGATGCACTGCTTGGTGGAGGAGTAGAAAGCCAGGCAGTAACAGAAATGCACGGAATGTTTGGTTCTGGAAAGACACAGGTTGGTTTTCAACTGTCATTAACTGTCCAAAGACCTATAAAAGAAGGTGGCATGAACGGTAGTTGTATCTATCTCGATGCCGAAAACACTTTTAGACCAGAAAGAATAAAACAAATGGCAGAAGCTTTGAGTATGAATCCAAAAGAAGCGTTAGAAAACATTCATGTTGCAAGAGCTTACAATTCCGATCATCAGATGCTTTTAGCTGAGAAAGCTGGAGAAATGATAAGGGAAAAAAACATCAAACTTCTTGTTGTAGACAGTGTGACTTCAAACTTCAGAGCAGATTTTATTGGAAGAGGAGAACTGGCAACAAGACAACAGAAGTTGAACAGACATTTGCATACATTACAAAGACTTTCCGATGTTTACAACATTGCTGTCTACATGACCAACCAAGTCATGGCGCGCCCAGATATTCTGTTTGGTGACCCTACAGTGCCGATAGGTGGCCATATTCTAGGACATTTCAGTACTTACAGAATATATCTAAGAAAGTCTAAGGGCGAAACGAGAATAGCAAGAATGATCGATGCACCGAATTTGCCTGAGGGTGAAGCTGTTTTTAGAATATCGCCTGAAGGAATTAGAGATATAGAAGAAACTTAATAACGAAATCGTTTAGAAATAAAATAAAAAATCAAAAAATTCTATTTCCTAGTTTTATCCATTGTGAGATAGCCAGCTACCAATGCCGCAACTCCGCCTATGATCCAATTAAGCCCACCCCAAGAAGGGTACGCCCATGTTAAAAGTCCTGTCACGATGAAGGCAGTTGCCACCGGCAAACCTTTGATATACATATTTTCACCTAATTTCTATTAGTAAAAGTGGTATATAAAAGTAAAGAGGGGATTGAAACAAGGCTATTTCTTCTTTTGCCAGAGCATCCAGATTGCTCCTAGCCAGAATATCCATCCAACTACTACGTGATAAATGTGGTCACCGGGGATTCCTGCTCCTGTGTGATAGTTGTGAGGCAATGTGAAAAACATTCCGAGGATTATCAATATAACCCAGACTACCATCATTCTAGTCATTTTTTCTGCCACGACGTCACCCCCTTAGACTATGTCCTTTTCAGATACAATAATGAAGTCTCCAATTGATTTTACTGCCGAAAATGGTATCAAAGGTCTTCCTCTTTCGTCTTCAGAAAGCTGCATTTCCATGGCCTGTTTTGTCGGCTCGGTTATGACAATGTTCATAAGTTCTCCGGATTCTGTTATAAAATTGACATCGCCGACAACACCAAATTTTCTTCCTGTTTCTTCTGAAATAATTATTTTTCCTACCAAATCTCTGCCTCTAACTTTGTCTGTCAAAAAATCACCGTATATAATTAAATGATTTCCATATTTAAATTAATTATCCTTGGCAAGAAGTGATCTCACTAGAGCCTGTATTCTATTCTCGAACTGCTTTTTTGTAACATTGTTGTTGCCTATGCTGTAATCGGCAAGTTTCAGAAGGCCCCATAGACCATGGGATTTGTCCGATCTGTCTCTTCTCCTGAGATACTCTGCGGATTCCAGTTTTCCGAACCTGCCCCTTTTTATCAACCTTTGAACTCTCACATTGAAAGGGGAATCTATCCTGATAATGGCCGGCCTCATTTTAGCTATTATCTCAAGGTATCTCAGCTGGGTTTTTGATCTCAAGCCTTCTATAACTAGAATTTTGTTTTTCTTGTTCAACTTGACCCAACTTCTTTTCATTATTAGTTTTTCTCTGCCTTTTTGGTTGAACCATTCCGCTATCTTCCTATCAGTCTCAGGGGTGTAGGGCCAGCCCCTTCTCCTTATCTCCTCCCTAACCACATCACCACTATGCACAGCTGATGTCCTAAAACGCTTTTTTATAAACTCTGCTGCATATGACTTGCCAGAGCTGGGCTTTCCAATTATCAGCAAAAGCAGTTTTTTCATAATTCTATCTATTCTTCAGGGGATATCTTTATATATCACTACTAAGTAATAGTAAATATGAACGAAGACTACTGGAAAACATACTTGAAAGGTCTTAGTCAGAGTACAAGAACTGAGTACTCCCAATTAGATGATGCTATAAATGAATTGAGATCACAAAATCTTAATTTATCATACGGCAGAGCAACAACAAAAGCTTATGAAAATTTTGCAAAGAAAAGTCCAGATGATGTGGCTGCAGCTTTTACAATAGCTGGGCATAAAGCACATTCTATGAAAAGAGACGATACGGCCGGGATTACAAGAGTCACAAAAAATAGAGATATTATCTTAGTTTAGGTGATTAAATGCTAAGAGAAATTAATAGAAGACAATTTGGAGATAAGTGGAACTACAGAAACGAAGACAAAGAAGTTAAAGTGAGAGGCTCACCTTATGGTACTGAGGTAGATCTTCCAATGGGAAACGGTAAAACGGGAAGATATCTTTTACCCTATCCTGTAGGCATGGTAGCCTCTTACATTCTGCATCTTTCAGGTAAAGATGCCTATAAGGAAAAAGAATCCTATAGAGGTCACGTTACACAAGAAAGTTAGGCCTGGACAAAAAGAGTCCTTACCTTCGGCGTCAATGCATACATAAACGCCTTTCCTCTAGATTCTCTCTGAACATATCCTTCTCTCATAAGTCTCGTAAGAATGTTATTAACGGATCTAATGGCATGACCCTTTGATTTATAGGATTTTACGTCAAGTCCATCAATCAAAGCCGTCGGGGTGAGCCAGTCTTTTTTAGATAAAATTTCCAATATCTGTTTTTGTTTAGACGACAATTGTCTTAGTTGCTCTTCTGTTGGTGGTCTTGGCATGAATGTCACAACTGGCTCGTCAACTCTCACATCTGAAGGCTCAATTTCTCTGAATTCTTCTAGTTCTTTAACATCTATCCTGTTCAAGCCTTTTTCCAAAGCCGAATTCGACAATTTGTCACAAAGCTTCAAAACCTCCCTTGGAAAGCCACCTGTTCTCTCATAAATTTTCTCCAAAACTGAGTCCGTAAAAGGCTCTAGGTCTGCCCCGCCAACCGACTCTATCCTTTTCTTAATCAAATCTCTAGTATCGCTTTTGCTCAGAGCTGCCAAAGCAATCCTTGTGGTTATCCTTTGATCAAGCGTTTCCAGCTCAGACTTTATTTTTTGTTCCAAAACAGGCATGCCAGCTATAATAAGACTCACATCTATCTGGTCAGAAAGTACTCTCAGCCACTCAAGGACTTCTCTATTGGTCTCATGGGCCTCGTCTAGCAAGAAAATCAAATGATGGTTTTTCAATTTCTTATTTACATATTCTGGCAGATTGTACAAAGTGATTTTTTTACCTCTTATTCTGTCTAAAAGGCTGACGCCAAAAATATCGGTAAAAATGGGTATAAATTCTTCCGGATTTCCTGGTGGTTTACTTAGGTAAAGTTTAGAAGAATCATAATTCATTTCAAGCCATTTCAGAAAGGTGGTCTTACCAGCGCCTGTCGCACCAGTTATCAGGGCTATTTTATGCTTATTTTCTATGTGTTTTAGGGCTGCATTTACCTGTTCATCATAACCAGTAAAGAGCTTTGGGTCAATTTTTAGAACAAAAGGATTCTCAGACCAACCCCATTTTTCTATAGTTTCAGCCATAAAATCAACGATTAAATATTCACGTGAACAAATATTTAAGCTTTACTTCCGATGGAACTATTTCACGACCTGTTCACGTGAAACAAAACATTCATGTGAAGATTTTGTGAAGATGACGTGAAGATAAGATTGATAAAACACTAAAAACAAAAAGAAACAGTTAGGATCGAAAACCGCGTGAAGTTTTCGTGAATATTTACGTGAAGTAAAATAAAAACATGAATATTTAGTGAATATTCACATGAACAATATCCATGTGAGATTAGCTTCACACATATTCACGTGAATAGTGAAATCTTCATGTGAACTTCACGTGAAGATATATAATGCAAAATACATTTGTTAGAATATTAATGAAGTTAAAATTTAGGCTGATACTAAACGTGAGAAGAATGTGAGGATAAAGTGATATGTTCACGTGAAGATAATATTTATCAAATGAAGAAGACGTGAAGATTTTGTGAAGATGACGTGAAGATTTGGAACTCTATAAATTCTCACAAACAGGCAAAAAAAGCCTATTTTTCAGATTAGAAAATTAAATCAACCAAAAAGAAAAGTTTATATAAGTTAAAAACAATATATGCTACGGGTGTTGCATTTGATACAAAAAAGGACTAAAATAAGCCTGATAAAGATTTTAAATGCATTAAAAACGCACGGACCACTGCATATTAGAGGCCTTTCTAGGGTTATTGACATAAATCCACTCACAGTTTCAACGCTAATAAAAAGGTATGAGCGATTCTTTGACATAGACGTAAGGGAAGTTATACCAGGATTTGGTACAAAAATAGTAAGTCTTAAAAACCAAAATACCACTATTGAAGACATAGAAAGGGATATAGAATTAAGAAAATCTATTAGAAATAGTACCCACGGTTAGGACTCCAAATTTACCTTTATTTTCCTCATTTTCATGAACTTTAATCCAATTAAATTTGCACATAAAACTTGAAATCCTGCAGGATAATTATTTTTCTTTAACCAACGATACATATGTTTCTCTCTTTTCTATCCTCCTTTTGTTTTGTTCCGCCCCCGCTTATGTGATCAATTTGTAGAGCTCTAACATCGTTAAAACCGCATTTAATACAGGTAAGAGTAGTTTACTGTTTTACCACAAAAAACTTAAATTTATGAAGGTTCACGAAACCTTCACAGATATCATATTAGAGTAATCTGTGAACTTCACATTAACCACTTCTCATTTCCTTGGCTATAATTTCTAAAGCGCCCTTATACTCTTCTACTCTACCCAAAACAGATACAGAATCACCCACTTCTAGACCGTCTGCACCAAGATTTGAACCCTTGAAAGCAACCACATTTATCTCTCCTGTGTTATCTGCAACCTTAAGGAAAACATGACCATCTTTGCTGGTCCTAAGAGAAGTTACCATCCCGGATATTCTACTAACTTGCCCTGTTTTTAAATCTACGATTTTTGTGGTATTTTCCTTAAAATAATTAGTAATAAAATACAAAGCTGCTATTCCAATTATTGCAATTACTATGGAAATTTTTATCAGATCCATATATTTCTTTGAAAATTATGCTGGCATATTTAGATTTTACCCTAAAAGGTGGTAAAATAGAAGCTTTTAAAAGCTTTCTATTGAGCATAGTAAAGTTTATATATCCTGTATGTTTTCTTATAAAAAGAGTTACTCGTTTGAGTGAGTAAAAAGTAGGAGATTATAAAAATGCTTAGTAATGGTGGGCCTAAAAGAGGTATGAGATTGGCTGGAACTTCGTATTTTGTCGAGCTAAATCCGAATGATGGAAAAATCTCACAGAGAATCAGAATTGATAGAAACGGGCCATCGTTTGTTGATGGTGCGGTAGAACCGTTTTATAGAGTTTTTGATACAAAGGGAGACAGATATTTGGCACATTCAGAACTTAATGAAATTGATGAAAGGTTGAAGGAAAGGTTGCAACTTGTAGCTGATGGTCTTTCACTGACGAAAAGTTATGAAAGGAAACATTTACATGATTA